>Ga0066404_1000078_pt1 | contig 34386 bp, 37 predicted proteins | sample LakWasMeta4_LOW4_2_FD_59491 | JGI IMG/M metagenome (GOLD analysis project Ga0066404, IMG submission 59491) | Freshwater sediment methanotrophic microbial communities from Lake Washington under simulated oxygen tension - Sediment Metagenome 4_LOW4 | ecosystem: Environmental > Aquatic > Freshwater...
TTTCATCGTGATTTTGCTCGATAGCAGCGGCCACCACTCTCGTTATCCCAATCCCGTAACAGCCCATCAGCGGCGTAATGAGTTTTCCGGTTTGATCAAGGACCCCAACCTTCATGGCCTTAGTGTATAAATCGCCAAGCTGGAAAACATGTCCCACTTCAATGCCGCGCTTTTCAATCACGGTATGTTTTCCATCGACGGTTAAATCTCCAGAACGCGCTAGGCGAAGATCGGCCTGCACTAAATCCTTCATGTCTCGTTTAGGATTAAAATTTTGTGTATGGGTATCTTTTTTATTGGCGCCGATAATATAGCTCGCCTCTATATTGATACTCTTGTCGAAGACAATTTTAATATCCTCAGCAATGCCTACGGGACCAATAAATCCTTTCCAAAGCTTTGCCGCTTTCATTTGTTCATCGGTAGCGGGAGCTAGATTTTCACATTTAAGGTGAGCTTTCAGCTTAATTTCATTAAGCGAGTCATCGCCTAACAAGATGGCCAAGATAACGCTTGAGACTGTTCCCGTGGTGGCAATATAAACCAGAGATTTAAGACTAGAATGCTGTGGACTATTAAGAAGTGCACAGACGTCTTCAATCGTCGTTTTGTTTGGTGTCGCTACTTCTGTAAGCTCAGCGATCTTTAAATTAAATTCAGTTGGCGCTCGTAGTGTTTGTGCGTTTTCAGCGTTAGCCGCGTATTGAGCTTCTTGGGAGTAGATAATAAGGTCTTCCCCAGAATTGGCCACGACTTGAAATTCGTGAGTCTTTGAACCGGGAGCGGCCATCGCCCCGGGATCAGCTTCTACCGGGATAAATTCCAGGCCGATACGGGTGAAAATGGCAGTATAAGCATCATACATTTCCTGGTAACCAATATCGAGGCTGGCCTTATCCAAATGGAATGTATAGGCGTCTTTCATCGTGAATTCACGGCCGCGCATTAAACCAAAACGAGGTCTAATTTCATCACGAAACTTAGTATTAATCTGATACAGACCAACCGGAAGTTGCTTATAAGATTTGATCGTTTTTCTAAAAATATCTGTGACCGCTTCTTCATTAGTGGGAGAAATGCAAAGATCTGAATCTTTTTTATCTTTAAAGCGCAGCATTTCTCCGCCCATCTTCTCCCAGCGGCCGGTTTCTTGCCACAACTCACCTGGCGTAATGACGGTCATGGTTATTTCATTACATCCGATTTTATCTAATTCTTCGCGGACAATATTTTCTACTTTGCGGATAGAGCGAAGGCCCATCGGCAGATAATTGTATAAACCGGCACCCGATTTATGAATGAGTCCAGTTCTCAGCATTAGCTGGTGTGATGGAATAACTGCATCTGATGGCACTTCTTTATATGTTTGCCAAAAACCTTTCGTAAGTCTCATGAGTTTTGCCCTTGAATAATTTTAATTGAATTGATGATACTACAAACTTCTAACTAATGAAATGATGGCGCCAGTGCTCTGGGGAGAGCAAAAGCTTCAACCGTTTCTCGCTCAAGTGAAGCGGCAGAAACAATTTCATAGGCAGAAGGAGTCGCAAGCAGCTTGCGGCATAGTAGGTTGTGAAGATTGTGACCAGATTTATAAGTTGTTATCTTTCCGGCAATTTCATAACCCAGCAGTGAAATATCTCCGACCGTGTCGAGGATTTTATGGCGGACAAATTCGTCTACAAAACGAAGTCCCTCAGGATTAACAACTTTATAATCATCGAGAACGATTGCGTTATCGAGAGAGCCGCCTTTAATCAGCCCTTTTCTTTTGAGCGCATCAACGTCTTTCAACAGACCGAAGGTTCTAGCTCTACCAATATCGTTGATATAGTTTTCACAGGAAAATTCAAAAACTTTGTTCTGAGTTTTAATTGTCGGGTGGGCAAATACGATAGTTGAATCAATGATCAGTTTCGAGGAAGGTTCAATCTCGGCCCATTTATCATCAACTTCCACACGTACTTTTTCCAGGACGATGAGAAATCTCTTCGATTTATTGAGAGTTACAATTCCGGTTTCTTTTAAAAGAAAAACAAACGAGGCGCCTGAACCGTCCATGATAGGAACTTCCGGACCGTCGATTTCACAGTAAACATTATCAATCCCAAAACCGTAAAAAGCCGAAAGCAAATGCTCCACGGTGTGAACCGCGTTGGCACCTGCACCGATCGTGGTATTATTTTCAGTGGCCCCAACCGTTTCGGCATTGGCCTTTAAGACTGTAGCGTTCGGCACATCAGTGCGCTTAAACTGCACGCCAAAATCAGCTTCCGCTGGATGAAGAGTCAAGGTCACCTTCTTTCCAGAGTGGATACCAATTCCTGTAACCGAAATTTTTTTAGCAATCGTGCGTTGATTAAGCATCTAGTTGATATACCTTAAAATATTTTATAACGTTTGCTGTTTTACAGATTGCATTATTTATTGGCAACCAGATTCATTATAAATCCAAATGAGCTAAGCCCCAAGAAGATTATTTACGGCCATAATCCCGAGTATCCTGCTCTGATTCTACCTGCCAGCAGAGGTCGATGGGTAATTAACTCACAAAAATGTAAAATTTGCATGAGACAGGGCTATAATCACTCAATAAACGCCAATGATATCGAGGGTTCATTATGAGTATTTGGTTGCGTCCTATCGACTTAGTGTCACTCAATAATTTTAGTAGTAAGACCCTGGTTAGTCATTTGGGCATCAAGTTCACCGCTTCGGGGGAAGATTTCCTAGAGGGAACTATGCCGGTGGACGATAGAACGGTTCAACCTTACCGCTTACTGCACGGAGGGGCCTCATGCGTTTTAGCGGAAAGCCTGGGCAGTATTGCTGCTAGTTTTTGTATCGATACCAATGACTATATGGCCGTTGGTCAGCATATTGAGGCCACTCATATACGATCGGTGACGAAAGGTGAAGTGCGAGGCAGGGCGCGAGCGGTTCATCTTGGAAAATCTTCCCAGGTCTGGAGAATAGAGATTTTTAATGAGGAAGGGAAACTGGTTTGTGATTCCAAAATTGTTATGGCGATTGTTAAGCGTAAATAACGTAAGCCTACTGGAGAGCGTTTTCGATGCCGTACTTCCCGGGAGACCAAAGCGGTCTTTTCGCATTTATTGTTTCAAGACCATTCTGGGTCCACATATTGCAGGTATTGAACATGTGATAGCGGCGATGGCTTTTGAAAAACTTGTCGGTTTCATAGTAACTATAATCGCTTATTTTTTGTACCTTCCCTTGCTGATCTAGAATGAAGAAGTCTTTAATATAAGCGATCAGCTCCAGGTATTCTTTTGGGGTTAGATAAAGTGGAAATGTCGTGGTATCTAAATTTTCCAAGTACTCAACGTGCAAAGCTGATTCGCCCGGCAGAAAGATGGCCCCGAGGACAACAGGAAAGTTAATATTGTCCCAGCTTTTCATATTAAAAAAGAAATCTCTGCTGCCCCAGCCGATCGAAATATACTTGGGAGCTGAAATTTTAGTTGTAACTAGATTAACGGGGATAAGATCAGTCCAGTTAAAAAGGACATTAGAAACCGGAAAGACGAACTCCGTATGGATATCACCTGATGAAACATAAACTACAAATTTATTGTCAGCCTTTAGTTTTTTTTCGCCAATAAAAACATTTTGTAATATCAAGGCAGCGAAAAAATAAAAACTTATTAGCGCAAGAAAACTTAGGCCCAAATATTTAAAATATTTAATCATTTGAGCAACCTAATTTACTTAATAGACCCTAATTTTTGTAAATGCTCCCGCGATTTTTGGCTGATCTCGCGCCCCCTGGGAGTTCGCAAAAGAAACCCTTCTTTTAAGAGATAAGGCTCGTAGACATCTTCGATCGTGGTACGGTCTTCGGCTAAAGTAGCACAGAGGGTTTCAATACCCACCGGGCCACCTTTATAATAATCTTCAATCACCTGTAGGATTTTTCGATCCATCCGATCCAGTCCATAATTGTCAATTTCCATCAATCCCAGGGATTTTTGGACAGAGGCTTCAGATATTTGAGTTTCACCTTTTACCAATGAAAAATCGCGAACTCGTCGCAGGATTCGATTGGCGATTCGTGGAGTTCCTCGGGCACAGCTGGCAATTAATTGAACGGCTGATTTATCTAAAAGTATTTTTAATTTTTTGGCATTATTACTAACGATCTCTGCTAATTCCTCATGATTATAAAAATCAAAATGCAAATGGGCCATAAATCGATCGCGAAGCGGATTCGACAAAAGTCCTGAGCGGGTAGTAGCTCCAATTAAAGTAAAAGGGGCAATCTGAATCTGCATGGTACGGGCGGAAGGTCCTTGCCCGATCACAATATCCAGGCGGTAATCTTCCATCGCCGAATAGAGAATTTCTTCAACTGAAATATTCATGCGGTGAATTTCATCAATGAACAAAACATCGCGTGGACCTAAATTGGTCAGGATCGCGGCAAGGTCACCTTTTTTCTCAATGCCCGGACCAGAAATCACGTGCAGCTCGCTGCCAATTGATTTGGCAATGATCATGGCAAGCGAAGTCTTCCCGAGACCCGGTGGCCCCGAAAGCAAAGCGTGATCCATGGCCGAATTTCTAATTTTGGCAGACTCAACCATAACGTCAACATTTTGCACAACCTTTTTTTGGCCGACATATTCGCTGAAATCGTTTGGACGCAAAAGCACTTCGTGCTTAAACTCCTCCGGGTTGGCATCCGTATCTACGATTCTTTCACCATCATCTCTGTTTTCGTAATCCATAATTATATTTCTTTAAGAACCAGATGTATCAACTGCTCTGGTTTGGTAATTAAATTGGCGGCAAGAATTTTTTGAGCGATCGGAATAATTTTATCTTCTTTAAAACCAAGTTCCTTACAGGCCATCAAGGCATCGTTCAAAATTTCATGCTGATTGGTATTAGTGGAAATTGTATTTTCCACATAAAGCACTTCATCAAACATCTCGAGAACATTTGCTTTGGGAAGAGTGGAAACATTTTTTAAGGTTTTAGAAGAATCACTATACATTTTAACGCGATCAATTTTACCGGTTAAATCCAGAACTATTTGAGCCGCACCCTTGGCACCCAGGCCTGGAACTTTGGTTAAGGTAGCCTTGGCTTCAAGATTAACAGCGGTGATGATTTCATTGACGCCAATATTGGCAATAAGGCCGTAAGCTGATTTGGGTCCAATCCCTTTTACCGTTAAGAGCATTTCAAATAATTTCTTAGCGCGAAGAGAATGAAAACCGTATAAGGTTTCAGAATCTTCTTTGATTATGTGGGCAATGAAAATAGCGGCTTGGGTTCCTTCCACTAGTACTTTATTATAAAAAACCTGATAGCCGATTCCCGATGAAGTCTGGAGCACAGATTCATTGCCGTCGCTAAAAAGGACTTCGCCACATAAAAATCCAATCATAAAGTCTTCCCTATTGTCTTTAATGGTTTCTTTTCCATTAATCGCAGTTTCATTGAGCGATTAAGTGCATGGCAAACAGCAATGGCTAAAGCATCTGATTCGTCAGAGGTTTTAAAACTTATTTTTCCAAACATCATACCCAACGCTTTATCAACGGCCTCTTTCGAAGCATGTCCATGTCCCGTGACCGAAACCTTTACCAGGTTCGGTGCGTATTCAAAAACTTTTCCCTGATGAGTGCGAGTGAAGGCTGCAATCATCGCCCCTCTAGCCTGTGCCAACTTACTTAAGGCATCTACGCTTTTAACATAAATCAAAGCTTCAACTGAGACTTCGTCCGGTTGATATTTTTTTAGTATTTCTTCGCAGGATTGATAGATAAGGCCCAGGCGATCGATAAACTCATCCACTTGGTCGTATTTCAATGCACCAGAAGTCAGGTAAGAAATTTTCTTTCCTTCGACTTTTATCAAGGCATAACCCGCTTTGCGGGAACCAGGATCTATTCCTAAAATTATCACTTCGATCCTTTATTTTTAAAAAAAGTTCCGATGTAAAACATCAGAGAACCGCCGATTAACTGAATCAGTTCCATTTGGCCGTAATCGCCTTTAGCAAGACCTGCGAATAAGCACAGTCCGACAGAGGCAAAACCAACGAGTTGCATTCCGAGCCCGAAATAAAAATACATAATATGACCTCGTTTAAAATCGTACTGGAGTTTTTTTTCTTTGTAAAAAGATCTGTATATAAGATATCATCCTGAGCATGACCCAAATACTCAGCTCAGCGCCGATTAAAAAAAAAATCACTAAAGAGCTCAAAAGTGATTGTAAGTTCTTAATAGAGAATGGCATTCACCCATACCTGAAAGTCATTTTAGTTGGAAACAACCCCGCAAGTTTAGTTTATACTGCCAGCAAAAAAAAATTCTGTGAAAAAATTGGGGCTAAATGCGATATTATTGCTCTGAATGAAGAAATAGATGAAAAAACATTTTTGGATTCGATCGCTGATATAAACCGGGATCCAGAAGTCCATGGCTGCATTATTCAGTTACCACTTCCTAAACATCTTGCTCACTTAGATGTCGGTAAATTGGTTGCTCAGGAAAAAGATGTGGATGGATTTCACCCCGAAAATCTTTATGCCGTCTTAAGCAATCATCTTTCTAAAAATCATTTTGTATCTTGTACCCCCAAAGGCATTGTTACTCTTTTACAAGAATATCAAATAGAGTTAAGCGGCAAACGCGTAGCAATTATCGGTCGAAGCATGATCGTGGGCAAACCACTGGCCTGCCTCTTCACTAATCACAACGCAACCGTCACTCTTTGCCACTCTAAAACTCAAAACATAAAAGCGATCACAAAAGAGTGCGACATTTTGGTCAGCGCCATCGGGGTTCCTCATTTAATTGACGAATCTTTTATTTCTAATAAAAAAAATCAGGTTGTTATTGATGTTGGAATGAACACTGACACTGAAGGCCACTTGTGTGGCGACGTTGATTTTGAAAAAGTCAAAGATCTCGTATTTGCCATTACCCCCGTGCCGGGCGGAGTTGGTCCGATGACCATCATTTCCTTAGCGCAAAATCTTTTACAAGCTGGTAAAAATAGGCTATCTCTTTAGACTCTTTTTCAGGAGAATAGCCGATGACAATTCAGAAAACTTCATTACATGAAGAGCATCTTTCCTTAAACGCAAAAATGGCCCCTTTCGCTGGTTTTGACATGCCACTGCAGTACTCTTCCGTTAAAGAAGAGGTTCTCGCTGTTAGAAATCATGCTGGCGTTTTTGACGTAAGTCATATGGGCGAGTTTTTAGTAGAAGGTGCCGACGCAGTTAAATTTGTCGATTTTATCGTAACCAACGATTTTAAAAATGCGGAAAATTTAAAAGCTGTCTACTCACCACTTTGCCGAGACAATGGTACAGTGATTGACGATCTTATCGCTTACAAACTTGGCGAAAATCGCGTCCTGATCTGTGTTAATGCCTCAAATATCCAAAAAGACTGGGAATGGATTAGTTCTAAAATTGCTGGCTTCAACTGCACCATAAAAAATCAATCTGATGACTACTCCCTTCTGGCCCTACAGGGACCAGAGGCCGAAAAAATCATGAGAGACCTCGGCATTCTTTCCGCCGTTGATTTTCCCTATTATTCCATCCTTGAAACGAGTCTCGAAAGCGAAAAATTGATTGTCGCGCGCACCGGCTATACTGGCGAAGATGGATTTGAAGTTTTTTCAAGCCATGCCTTTGCCAAATCTTTTTGGAAAAAATTATTAAAGCTGGGAGTTAAGCCCTGCGGACTTGCGGCTCGAGACGTTCTTCGCCTTGAAGTTTGTTACCCACTTTATGGCCACGAATTAAACGATGAGATCACTCCCCTAGATGCTGGCCTTGGCTGGACCGTAAAACTCTCAAAAGAGTCTTTTATCGGTAAATCTGCCCTGGTTGAATACAAAGCTCGCTACCAACTGGTGAAACTGTCTCTGGAGCGCGGAATTCCTCGTGAAGGGTACGAAGTTCTGGATGCGAACAACACCGTTATTGGAAAAGTCACCTCCGGAACCATGTCAGTGGTTACAGGTAAGGGAATTGCAATGGCCTTGATTCAAAAAGACAAAAACCCTGCAGACAAAAAATATTTTATCAATATTAGAAATACTAACTACGAAGCTAATTTTCATACAAAAGCGTTTATTACCGGAGGACATAAGTAATGGCACACAATATTCCAGCAGATTTAAAATACACAAAAGACCACGAATGGGCCAAAATTGTAGGGGACACAGCCCTTATCGGCATAACCGATTTCGCTCAATCAGCATTAGGCGACATCGTTTTCGTTGAACTTCCAGAAGTCGGCAGAACAATCGGCGCTCACCAGACCTTTGGAGTTGTTGAGTCTATTAAATCCGTGAGTGATCTTTATTCTCCAGTTTCCGGATCAGTAATTGAAAGCAATTCTGGACTACAAAACACACCCGAGCTTTGCAATGCTGAACCTTATGGCTCTGCTTGGATGATCAAAGTAAAACTTTCGAATACACAAGAGTTAAATTCACTTCTTTCTGCCTCTGACTACGAAAAATTTCTTTCTACTCTATAATCAGTTATTTAAAAAATATTTCAGGCAAAATGCAGTCAAATGCATTTTGCCTACTTACTATTGCAAGAAAAATATTGAAAAATATCATCAATTTTGTCCTTTTTTTGGCGGTTTTTTTTTATAGTACTCATTGATTTCTTAAAAAAATTTTTGTTTAAAAAAATCTTTACGGAATTTATCAAACACTACATACTCAGCTTCACCATAAACAATAAAACTTTTTGAGATAGGATTCACACCAAATGATGTCTGATAAACAAGACGCTATTCAGCTTCTCAATACCGCTGTCATCAAGAGCAAAGAAAAAAGAATCAATGCTACTTATGAAGAGAGACTGGCGAAGATTTGTAACTCGCCTGTCATGAATGCGCTGTTAGTTGCGGTTGATCATCTTTCTGAAGACCAAAAAATATCCAAAGACCACGCCTCGGTTCAATTAATTGAAACAATCAGAGAACTTGACTCGATCTGGAATGATTACGTTCTGATGGAAGGTATTGGTAAATTGAAAGATCTTTTAAAAAACAATATCCACTAGCTCTTAACTACAAATCCCCATTGAATTACGGCCCGACCGCCAATTAGCAAACCTTTCGGAGGGTTTGGAAACGGGCCAGCTTTATTAAAGGACTCGATCGCTGCTTGATCGAGTTCTCTTATTCCACTTGTCCCATCTATTTTGATATCTAAAATTTGTCCACGATCATCCAGCGTCACCGTAATGGCCGTGATTAAATTTTCACTCGCCGGCAGCCGTCGTCCAGACTTATAAAGATTTTTTGCCTTGCTCTGAATAGTACTTCCCCAATACTGCTCAAGTCGCTGGCGAATACGATGATAAAAGCCGTAATACTTGAATTCGGTCGTATTGAGATTGGTCATATCCCCCAAAGGGATTTCTTCGACAAAGTCGCTATTTCTTGAAAATCCCGTTTCTTCGCTGCTACCTCGTGCGACTCCCTGAGCAGCTGCTTTTTTTGCTTCGGCCACAAGCTGGCGATTCGCCTCCTGCAGGGCCTCGGCTTGAATTTTTTCTTCGTCCTCAATTTTAGAAATTTGAATCGTGCCAAGATCACTAAAACTAAGCTTTTTTGGCGCTTGTTGAGCACTGGCTTTCACTTTATCAACTTTGGCCATCACTTTAGGCGCAGAGGCCGCAGTGAGTTCTTGGTTCTTAGTACTACTCACCCCTTCCTTAACTCCCAATCCTGCTTTTTTAAAAGCACCATTGGCAGCTGCCATCGTTTGGCGATCAAAGCTCTGATCTTTTTCACCAGCAAAACGAGAATCAACCGGACGCTGATTTTTACCGTTTAATTCGTTTGCGACTATTTGCTTGTTTGCATTTTTGATCGCCTGCAATTGTTTCTGAGTAATAAATTTAACGGTATCTAGTTTTATGGCATTGGCCGCTGGATTGGATTTTTGAAGTGCCACAACTGTTGATTGATTTTGGTCTTCAGCGCTTTTATAAATATAACCAGTGGCAAAAAAGTGCAATGCCAATGAGAAGATGAATGCGAAAGAATAGCGTGGCCGAGCTTTGTTAAATAACTTCATTTTTCTTCCTTAAAAAACTAAAGATAGTTTTCATCAGACCTATCGGCTAGGAGGAAGAAAAAGATTAGGCCCAACTGCTCTCTAAAAAAGAGCAATTGAGCATACAAATCTGCTATTGATTTTCAAAATATTCGTCATCCCCAAGTGGGCGGGCCTTGGGCACGGCCGGCATACCGGGAGTCCCCGAAAGATCTTCTACTTCTTCGGCAAAAACCTCTAAGATCGCACCCGGGGAGTTGGGGGCGGCTTTGCGTCCCGTTTCCTTATTAATCCATACCTGAGAAATTCCAGCGGGGATTTCAAATGGTTGATCGCCAAACTTTCTGATATTGGCACGCATATATTCTTTCCAAACAGGAAGTGCTGAACGCCCTCCAGTTTCCCCGTGCCCTAGTGTTTTATTGTCATCGAATCCATTCCAGACAGCGGTGACAACATTTGAAGTGAATCCCACAAACCACGCATCGACGTAATCATTGGTGGTCCCTGTTTTCCCCCCAATATTAGGACTCAGGTCTCTTGCCGCCGTTGCTGTTCCAGAGGTCACAACTCCTTTCATTAGGCTGGTCATAACGTAGGCCAGGCGAGGATCATAGACTTGTTTATCGTTCAAGTTTTTAACAAATGTTCCACTTTGCACTATGGTTTCTTCTTTACTGTCGGTTCCAGGTATTTTCATGTCTTTTTCTATTTCATTAATCAGATATTTTTTACCATCACGATCGATGACAGAAAGAATTGCTTTGGGCGTAACAAATTTTCCGCCATTAGGATATATGGCGAAAGTTGAAACAAGATCGCGAGGACTCACGCCAAAAGTACCCAGAGCGATACTTAAATTATTTTCCAACTTGGCATTAAAACCGATACGATCGACGAATTTCAAAATTGTTCCAACTCCGACTTTGTCGGCCATTTTAATCGTGGGAATATTTCTCGATTCTTCCAGTGAAGTTCTGACAGTAACAGGTCCCTTAAACCCACCTTCATAATTTTTCGGCTTCCAGCTTGATGCCGAATCAAATCCAGGCAATGCTTCGGGAGTATCCATCACAATGGTGGCTGGATTGTATCCGTGCTCCAGTGCCGCTGAATAGAGGATTGGCTTAAAAGCAGAACCAGGTTGACGCTTGGCTTGAATAACACGATTAAATTTTGAAATCTTATAATCGCTTCCTCCCACGTAGCTGATAATTTCTCCGGTTCGAACGTCCATTGAAAATAATGCGCCTTGAACTTCGGCAACCTGATCCAATAAACAAACGATATATTTTTGACTACGAATCAAGTTAGCATTTTTGGATTTATTGAGAAAAGCTGTAGCTTCTTTGCCGAGATAGCCGGCAAGTCCTGCAGATTTTTTCGTCATTTGGACATGAATTAAATCACCTACTCTTAAAATGGTCGAAGGCTTCGTCACCTCTTGGTAATAAGAGGTATTTTCATTAATACTTCTTTTATGGGCCCATTTAAAATTGTCAAAAGGGATAATTCCGGGCGATCCGGCCAGAGACACATAAATAATCCTACTGACGTCATCCAGCCGAGTCACGACTGCTTCATATTGTGAATTGAGCTCTAGGACCTCTGGAAGTGAATCGTCATCACTTAAACCTGCGACAAAAGATTCATCGGCGCTGGCCTCATTACTTTTCTTTTCAGCTTCTTTTAACTCGTCATATTTCTTTTCATCAAAAACAAACTCATAAATCTTTTCGTTACTGCCATTAATGATAAAAAACTCAGAACGCTTTTTATATAAGTTGCGACGGCTTTCTTTTTCAAACTTTGAAAACTCTTCATCGCTAATATGGGCAAATGGCCCCTTATATCCCTGACGTTTATCAATATCTTTAATTCCTTTCTTAACTTGTTCTTCTGCTATTTTTTGCAGCTCCCAATCAAGACTGGTTCTAATTTTAAAACCATCTACTAAAAAAGGCTTCTCTCCGACTGTTTCTACTACTTTTTGTCGCACCCATTCCGTAAAATAACCAGCGCGCAGTTCATCTTCTCGGATGCGGTAAACTGTTTTTTCAACCAAGGCCTGTTCATGCTGGGCCTTCGTTATTTTTTTAAGTTTGAGCATCCTTTCCAAAACGTAATGCTGACGTTTTCGTGCAGCCTGTGGATTAACGTAAGGGGAGTATTTCCCAGGCGCAACCAATAAGCCCGCCAGCATGGCAGCTTCGGCAACCGTCATGTCTTTTAATTCTTTATTATAATATCCATGAGCTGCGGCCTTGATTCCGTAATATCCACCGCCGAGATAGACTTGATTAAGATATAAATAAAGGATTTCTTTTTTATTAAGTTTTTCTTCAATTCGTTGGGCCAGAATAAAGTCTTTAACTTTTCGGGTAATCGACCTCTCGGAACTTAGCAGTAGTGACTTTGCTACCTGCTGAGTAATAGTACTTCCCCCTTGAACAACTTTCCCTGCTCTAAAGTTGGCAAACATGGCACGGGCCAGACCAAAATAATCTACGCCTTTATGCTCAAAAAACTTGTCATCTTCCGCTGCGAGAAAAGCATCAATCACTCGCGCCGGAACATCCTGCATTTCCACAATTTCTCTTTTTTCCAATCCCAGCTCTGCTAGCAGTACTCCATCTTTGGAATAAATTTGAGAGGCTAAATTGGGCTTGTAATCCTGAAGCTTGTCGATTTTTGGCAAATCCAAATTAAAATAGGTAAAAGCTACTGCCGCTGTAACGCTGGCGATGAAGCCCAACCCGATAAGAGTTAAGAAGATTTTAAAAATGAGTCCTTTCATTATTCATTTCCTGCATTGGCCATACTATCTAGCTTGGCCTGTATTTTTTTAAAAATTATTGGCGATTGTTTTTGCATATATTCATATGATCTCTGCAAAAAAAGGGCGCTATCTTTACTGGAATCAAGACTCATACCTCCCAGAGGTAGAGTTACACTGTAGTCAAAATCTTTTCTTTCCTTTTGGATCCGTCCAGCCACTTTCCCATAAACACCGATCAGAAATTCGTTGGTCTTTTCAAAATCAAATTTGGTTCCGAGGGCATCGACGGCAATTGTAAATTCCGCTCCAAGGCGTCTTAATAGTTTTGCGTTGAATACTTCATTTTCAAAGGCCGCTGAATACTTTTGAACTTTTTTAGATTCTTCATAGTTGTTTGAAAGTTTTAAATTTAACAATAGAAGATCGCGAATATTTCCTTTATCAAAATAATAGGTTTTCATCGTTTTATGGTCATAAAGTGTAATGAAAAATTTCTTCTTGGTATCTTCGATTTTGAGTGATTTAAACTTTGTTAAAAAAGCTTCATCAATTTCGCTGATCCAATCTGAATCGTAAAGTTTGTTATTACCTTTTTCTTTAAAGTATTTATAAAAATTCCATTCTATCACCTCAGGAGTCATGCCCGAGGCATACATCGCGGCAACAATCGCACCAAAACCTGTTCCGGTGACGATATCTGGTGCTAAATTCTGTCTGGCCAGAATTTTTAATAAAGAAACATAATTAATTGTTCTATAGATTCCCGGACCAAAACTTAAACCAATTCTTAATTTTTTATGTTCAGCATGTCCATCAGCTTGTTCGGCACCGGAATAAACGTCACCGCCTCGATCCCCTACCCTAACGGTCTCTTCCAAGGGCCCTAGCTCAACAGGTTTCTCGGTACTAGTCGAATCAATCGAGAGATCTACTTGATCGGGATTGAGAGGTTCAGTGCTTGAGTTTTTTTGAGTGTTGGAATTAATTGGTCTAATAGATGAACAGCTACTCACTACTAGCGTTAATAAAATCAAAGTCACTATTTTTTTCATTAAATTCCTAAAGCTCTTCTTCTTTTAAACTTTCAGTAAGCAGGGCTATTTTTTTTTCGGCAACTGATAGTTGCTTTTTGCATTCTTTATAAAGTTTTGTTCCAATTTCAAATTGCTCCAGGCTCAGCTCTAGGCCCACATCCCCTGATTCTAATTTGCTGACAATTGATTCTAGTTCCTTTAAAGACTCTTCAAAATTTTTTTTCGTCGTCATTAACTAAATGCCCCTATTTTAAAAAGCGAGGTTAAGCCGAGTGGTTTAGACCTGTATTTTGTGTCAAAAAAACCACACTTCATGGTGTTTTTTTCCGATTTTCTAATCCTTGTATGCTCTTTAGATGTTCTCTTAAGATACATTATCAACGACTTACTTGAAAGCTGTTTCCGAGGGACAATTTTTCCTATGTAGGGAATTTGGCACCTTGCACGTTATAGTTGAGAGAGAGTCTCGAGAAGGCCATTTGAGCTTTAGTAGGAGTATTTAATTGAGAGAACTTTGGGTCCCATTATCTGGTGCAATTGCTCAACAAAGAAATGTTGAGACAATCGCTAATAATGTAGCAAATGCCAACACTCCTGGTTTTAAAAAGGAACAAGTTGTCTTTAAAGAATATTTAGCGGCAATTGAAAAAAACGACTCTGCCGTCGATCTCCCTCAAAAAGAATGGAAACCCGAAGATTTTTACCGAAGTTATAATGCAGAAGATGCTTTCGTTAAAGTTGATGGTGCCTATACACTACATGAACAGGGCCAGCTCTCTCCCACCGGAAATGCTTTTGATAATGCCCTAAATGGTCCTGGTTTTTTTGAAGTCTTAACCCCCAACGGCGTTCGCTTTACCCGCAAGGGCAATTTAAGCATCAACAATGATGGCAAGCTGGTCACCGATCAAGGCTTTCTTCTTCTCAGCAAATCTCCCCCACCTAGCGCTGATGCCACTGGAAAAATTATTTTGACGACACCGCCAGAATCCCGGGCGATTACGGTTGGAAATAATAAATTCAGTATTAGCTTAGAAGGCGAAGTTTTTAGCGGTGCCAATAAGGCCGCTGATCTCTCCCTGATTGAATTTAATGATGTCCATGCCTTAAAAAAAGAAGGCAATTCCCTTTTTATTAATCCTGACCAAAAGAATGTGAAAATAGGTGAACTGAAAACGAGCGTCCATCAAGGCTTTGTTGAACAATCCAATGTTAACGCCGTCAGTGAAATGTCCGCCCTAATCAATGCCAATCGAAACTTTGAATCGATTCAAAGGGTAATAAAGACCTATGACACAATGAGTGGAAAAGCAGTTAACGAAATATCGAAGTTTTAATATAGAGGTTTAGACTGAAAAAAGTATTAGTGAAAAAAACAGTTTTAACAATGTTAACTTTAAGCTGCATGAGTGAAGCCCATTCCATGATGAAGGCCTTAAGTACTGCGGCCTCCGGTATGTCGGCGCAAGAAACATATGTCAGTACGATCTCAAACAATATTGCCAACGTTAACACTATTGGTTTTAAGCGCGGTCGAACTGAGATTGACGATTTAGGATATGAAACGATTCAAGAGCCTGGTGCCCGTTCTTCCTCTTCAACCAATTACAATGTCGGGACCCAAATTGGTTCAGGTGCACGAGTTTCAGCGATTAGAAAAGAATTCACAATGGGAAGTCCTCAAATCACCAACAACCCTTTTGACTTAATGGTCAACGGCGAAGGTTTTTTTGGAATTATCATGCCCAACGGCGAACTAAAATTCACCCGCGATGGATCTTTTAACGTTGATGCTCAAGGCGTTCTGGTAAACAAGCAAGGCTATAAGGTTTATCCCGGTTTTAATTTTCCACCCAATACTTCCAGCGTGATGATTGCTGAAAATGGAAAGGCAGATGCTTACGTTCGGGGACAAACTGAACCAACAAGCGTTGGCCAACTTCCAGTTTTTACTTTTGTAAATGCAGTAGGCTTAAAATCCTCTGGGTCTAATCTTTATCAAGTCTCCCTCTCGAGTGGCCAAGCGGTCCAGGCGATTGCGGGAGAAAGCAACGCGGGCACAATCATGCAAGGTGCACTTGAAGCATCAAACGTGAGTCCCATGACAGAAATGACCGATTTGATTCGCGCCCAAAGAGCATATGAAATGAACTCAAAAGTAATGGGTGTTGCAGATCAAATGATGCAAACAATAAATAACATTAGATAATAATATGAAAATTACTTTAGCTTATTTATTCCTAATGCTTTCATTTAAAATTTCAGCTGAAATCCCAAATGAAACGCCTCCTACAATTCAATGCTCAGTTGAATTGTTTTCAAAAATTTATCGTTTGGAAGCCAATCAGGCGTTGGGTATCAATGATATCGTTCAAAAAACTAACTGTGAAAATGCCGTCGGAAACAAAATCTCTCAACTCATTTCAAATTCCACAGGCTCTGTTGGTTCAGATTTCTTAAAGAGAGAACTGGCCAAAGATTTCCCTGGGCACAACATTGAAATCTCTCCCCGCAAACTGTCATTATTAGAATTAAATATTGCACTTAGAGAGCAATTAACTGCCGGGAGTAACCTGTACTTCCTTGATTCTAAGTCTCTCAATGGAATTAAATCATTAGGCCTGGTTGAAGGCGAGCAGCTTAAAATCCACTGTGAAAGCTGTAGTAGTTTTGGTGAAAAAAACATTAAAATTGATATCAGCAATCCCGTGGCCAGTTCAACCAGAACGCTTTGGTTCTCAACACGAATTATGGCAAAGATTAAAGTTTTTAAGGCAAAAAGGAATTTAAGCTTCCAACAAAGGCATTTAGAAATCGAAGATTTTTATGCAGATGAAATCTTCACCATCAATCCAGACAACGTAGTCACTTCGATCAGCAATATTCATTTTTATAAGGCCAACAAAACAATTCTTCAAGGTTCAGCCGTCTCCAACCTTGACCTTCAACCGGTTAATCTTATTAATTTTGGAACTCCGGTAAACGTCGTGCTTAAAAGTCAGAATATTAATCTTCAAAGAACTGCAATGCCCGTCAGATCCGCTCAGTTTGGCGAAGTCATTGAACTAAGAAACCCAAACAACAATAAAATTATTGCTGGAAAAGTGGTGGATTATAACAAAGTGGTGATCGAACTATGAAAACAAATTCCTTATTTATCCTTAGCTCTCTTTTCTTTTTTACCTCATGTTCAACCTACATGAATTCAATCTATAAAGATTTTGAGCAACAAGAACGAAACAACAGTGAAATAGATGTCGCTGATAGCTTTGATCAATATCGTCACCCCAAACGTCGAACTTCAACTGAATACAACCGAGTCGATCGCACCGTTACAACGGCCAATGAAAAAAGCGTATCACCATCAATTAAACGTCAGTATAAAGCCGAAAAAGAAGCGGTAAAACGCTACACCGCCAGCGACCTTACCGACAATGGCAACGATGGGAGTTTATGGGCCGGTAGTGATCCCAATGCCTTTTTATTTTCCAACAACAAAAACAAAAACTCGGGCGACATTATTCAAATCAGCGTTCTCCCTCGTTTGAAAAATGAAATCACAATGGAGCTTAAAAAGGCTTTTCCGGATAATCCATTTGAAACCAAGGCAGCTCCTGAAGCTAAAGCAGGAGAGCCCAAAGCAGCAGACGCAAGCGCTGAGAAGCCAGCTGAAAAAAGAGACATTGCCTCAGAAACTCCGGCCACTGATATTTCACAGGATAAAATCTCTGGGGTAGTCGTGGAAGAAATCAACCGTGAACATTTACTTATTAAAGGACGCAAAAACGTCTTGTTTAAAAATAGAAAACGGATGGTAGAAGTTCAGGCCCTCGTCTCAAGAAAAGACATAGGCGACAACGACACTATCAGCTCGGATGCAATTCTAGAGTCAAACGTGACTGTAGTGAGATAATTTTCCTGCGAACACTCATTAGGATGATGAATATGAAAAACATTTTACTTACTCTCTCTCTTCTTTTGGCCAGCACGGCGTACGCAGCTCCCAGCAGGCTAAAAGATCTAGTCTCTGTCAAAGGGGTCAGAGAAAATCCAATTATCGGTTATGGATTAGTGATTGGTCTCAATGGTACGGGTGATGCAGGAGGGGAAATTACAAATACCTCTTTAAAAAAAATGTTTGAAAAACTGGGACTTAATCCTAAATCTGAAATAACTTCTAAAAATGTGGCCGCAGTCGTTGTAACCGCTAAGCTTCCCGCTTTTGCGCGAGTTGGCCAAAAAATTGATCTGATCATTTCATCAATTGGTGACGCTTCGTCGCTGGCGGGTGGAACATTATTAGTGACTCCGCTTAAAGGTGGAGATGGAAATATTTACGCAGTTGGCGCTGGCCCCATGTCGATTGGGGGATTAAAAAAGGGAGCTAAATTTGCGACCACTGGAACAATTCCAGGTGGTGCCACGGTTGAGAAAGAGGTTGTCAGTGAATTTGAAAAGAAAAATTCATTGCGCCTGAGTTTAAACACTCCGGATTTTACGACCGCAGCCCGTATTGAAAAAGTAATCAACGAGGAGCTTGGTGGTAAATTTGCTTCGGCCAAAGATTCGACAACCATTGATCTAGTTGTTCCGGCGCAATACGAAAGAAACATCGTGCAATTAATGGCGATCATTGAAAATTTTAAAGTTAACCCTGATAGTGCTGCTAAAATAGTCATCAATGAAAGAACCGGAACGATTGTGGCCGGTGGAGATGTTACCGTTGCCCCGGTGGCCATCAGTCACGCCGACCTGACGATTGAAGTAAAAGGTGATGGCGGCGGGGACAAAAGTGGCAAGCCCAACACCATTTATTTCATGGAAAAAGGAACCACCCTTAATGAGTTGGTTAAAAGTTTAAATGCCTTTGGGGTCGCCCCGGAAGATCTAATCTCTATTTTTCAAACACTTAAGCGCGATGGGGCACTGGTGGGAGAAATAGAAGTGATCTAGTTGTGTATTTTTTATAGCTAGCTTTTGGTAAAAAATTTGTGTTAAAATTTTATCAACAATCCCGAGAATGGGATTTGAGCTCATAACTTAGGAAGAGTTTCCATGAGTGCTTCAAATATCGAGACTAATCGAGGTATTTCTACCGCTACTTTAAAACAACCCAAATCGCTTGAATACAAAGCGATTGATGACCGTAAATACATTCCCAAGCAATTTCAAGAAGTCGCCGAGAGCATGGAAACTCAATTTGCTGAGACCATGGTGAAGCAAATGAATCAAACGGTGGACGAAACGCCTGGAGATGATTCGGGAATGGAATACTATAAATCCCTTCAGACCACTGAACGGGCAAAAATGATGGCCAAACAAAACAATCTTGGCCTGCAAACGGTGATTTTAGATCAAATTTATCCCAAAAGATTACGCAATGAAATGGCGCTCAAACAATATGAGGCGCAAGCTAATCTGATCCACCACAATTTGCCTAGCTACAAACTAGAGAAGAAAACTGATACAATAGAGATGGGGAAGAATGATTCTACCTCGGTGTCTGGTGAAAAAACTATTGCCGGACAGAACTCAGAAGGAGTCTTGCCATGAGCGCAATTGATAGTACCTCTTCAAGATCTATATTCATGCCCAACAAAAAAGAAGCTCGCGAGAGCTCTCAAGTTGGTCCTGCCGGATTAAAAAGAAATTCTGAAACTAGAAAAAATGAATTAGAAGCTTTTTCTAAAGCTGATTCAAAAGTCGATATTGCCGATGCAATAAAAGATTTTTCACGCATTAAAAAAGTAGCTGATGCTGCTCCCGCTATCGACAACACAGAGAAGATCGCTCGTTTGAAAGCTCAAATCGCAGACGGATCTTACAAGATTGATTACGACGGGCTCAGTGGCAAGATTTTAGAACAAGAGTTCTAAAATTACTAATTCTTGAGATCTAGGATGGAACTCAAAATGAACGATAAACTAGCTATTCTCTATTTTGAAGTAACCGATTTATGGAAGCGTTTGTGTGAAGAACACAACATGCTTTTCAATGTCACCTGTGACGAATACTCTCTCCTATTGAGCAGCGAACTCGATCTACTTGAAGAAAAACTTGTCGAAAAAAATGAAATCATTTTAAAAATTGGCGCCCTTGAAACTATTCGTCGCGAACTAATTTCAGAGCTAAGCGCGGTTCTCCCTGATCAGGAAATTGACAGTGTCTCAAAACTAATTGAAGTGATGAGGGCTTACGAAGTAGAAAAAAATCAAAAACATCTTTTTCGTTTCAATGCGCTGTTAATTGATATCATTGAAAAGATTCAAGCTCAAAATAAACGCAATCAACTTTTTATCAACAAAGCCTTACTCTCACTTAAGCAGATTCGAATAGAAGCTACAGGCAAGAAAAATTTTTCTACCTATACTTCAAAAGGATCGGCCATAAGCTCGAGCACATAACGAGGAGAGAGACGTGGCTGACTTATTAGGTATTGGGAAATCTGGTCTTTTCGCTTCCAAGAAAGCCCTGGAAGTGACCGGGCATAACATGTCTAACGTCAACACGGAAGGATACTCCCGTCAAAAAGTAATCCAGTCGACGGCCATTCCTGTTACCACTGGCGGATTTATTCAAGGGACCGGGGTTAAAATTGATGGGATCAACAGGGTTAACGATGAATTTATCGACAAAAGATTAAATGCGGCGATTTCTTCAAGTAAATTCTACGATGCCCGCAGCGAACACCTGAATCAGGTGGAAAGTATTTTTAATGAAGTTGATTCTGAAGGACTCAATCAAATTCTAAACAAATTTTTTAACTCTTTTAGAGAGCTAGCGAATCAGCCTGAAAACGAAACTATTCGTTCAGTGGTGCGGGACAATGCCGGTTTAGTTGTAAAAGATTTTCGTCGTATTCGCGAAACGCTTGACCTCCAGGCAGGTAATATTGACCGAAAACTTGCGACTTCTGTAAGCGATGTTAATCAAATTTTAAATCACGTCGCTGATTTAAATGGAAAGATCGCCACCATTGAAGCCCAACAGGGAGAATCTGGTGACTTAAGAGATCAGCGTGATGTGGCCTTAAAAAACTTATCTGAAGAATTTAAAGTTCATACCTACACTGATGAAAAAGGTCGCTTTGTCGTCACAGCTCAAGGAATTGGAACGCTGGTTACCGGCCTTCACACTCAGGAGCTTGCTGTTATTTCTAAAAATAAAGAACATTCTTCAAACAACATGAATGGCTCAGTTGAAATCGTGCTAAAAGATCGACCTTCTCAAGCCGTTACCGGTAAATTTCAAGGTGGGAATCTTGCCGCCATCATTAAAGTTAGAAACGAAGATTTAAAAAAACTTCAAGACGACATGGATGGTATCGCCTTTCAGTTCACCAGCTCAGTTAACTCAATTCACCGTCAAGGATTTGTCAATCGACCGATTAATCTTGGTCCAGATGGAACACCTGCGCAGGCAGACTCTAAAGGGTTGACGACCGGTTTGGATTTTTTCACTCAACCACTTACCAAAGAAGGCGCCGCCGGCTCTATCGATTTATCCGATGCCGTTAAGGGTGATTTGAGCAATATCTCGGCTGCCCTGGCCCCCAACGCTCCCGGCGACAACCGAGTTGCCATTGCTATTTCCAAACTTCAGCATGAAAGAATTGCAGGTGAAGATTCGGTTACTCTCGAAGAAAAATATTTACAAACAATTGGTAGTATCGGTCTTGAAACGGGAAAAGCGCGTTTAGATGCTGAGCAATCAAGCGGAATTTTGGCACAGGCCAACAGTATTCGCGAGCGCCTGACAGGTGTTTCAATTGATGAAGAAACGGCTAACATGGTTCGCTACCAGCATGCTTATGAAGCTTCCGCTAAGATGATGCAAGCTGCGGATGAAATGTTTAAAACAGTATTGGAACTCAAAAGGTAATTAGTTATGACAAGAGTTTCTGAAAATAGTTCAACTGCTTCTCTTAAATATGCTCTCAATAGAACGAAAGCTAAAATGGAAGATTTGCAATTGAAAGGATCAACTCTAAAGTCGATCACCAAACCTTCGGACAATCCGGTCAGTAACGTTGAAGCGATGGCCTTAACTTCCTCGACGAATGACAATATTCAATATTTAAAGAATGCAGACTTTGCATTGCTCAATCTAAACGTAACTGAAAAATCGCTAGAGGAACTCACCGATCTTCTCTCTAAAGCAAAAGAGATCGCCATCGCCCAGTCTTCCGACTTCTTCAATGCCGATGTTAGAAAAAACGTCGCCAACGAAGTTCAGCAGCTCTATAACCAATCTCTGGCAGTTGCGAACAAAAAAGTTGGTTTGAAAAATATCTTTTCGGGCACCAATACCCTCACTGTTCCCTTTGATTCAAATGGAAGCTATAAAGGCGATTCTGGCCATATTAGTTTGGAAGTTTCGCGAAACTTTTTTGTTCCCGTTAACCTCACGGGAGAAGAAGTGTTCTTCAGCTCGGAAGACAGCGACAGTATCGAAAGTCCTCTTCAGAAATTTGAACAATTCGACAAAAGTACCATCAACAATATTAGCCGCGAATTGGCGACTAAAGAAGTTGATGAAGATGGCGAAGTTCCGGCCAAACCTTTTAAGACTCGCGATAATATTTTTGCTCAGCTTCAGGCACTGACATCTGCACTTGAAAACAATGATCCAGAAATGATTCAAGGGCTTCTGGAGAAATTTGATAACAGTATTTCTCGGCTCGTCACGCTACGTACAAGAATTGGTTCGATCACCAATTCGGTGGAATCTTCTAAATCAGGCCTAGAAAGTGAAAACGTCGATCACATTTCGCGTAAAAGTTCTCTGTTAGATGCCGACGTTGCCGATCTTTTTTCCGATATTAATAAACAGCAGGCCATCCTCAAAACAACTTATCAGTCCACACAAGGCGTCATGAATCAAACCTTGATGGATTTCCTCCATCGTTAAAATCATACGGTTTTTCCTAGCTTTTATTTACGCACAGTGCTTAAATTGAAAAATAATATAGTTTTTCCTTGCAATTTAATCGCTCGGATAATATATGAAGCATTGCGGGTCTGATCAGGAAAGTTCTGACCATATGCGATTTTGAGGTTGAGTTATGCTGGTTTTGACAAGGAAGCTGGGCGAAAGCATCGCGATTGACGACCATATTAAAATAGTCGTTGTTCAAATAAAAGGTAAGCAAGTACGTTTAGGTATTAAGGCTCCCCCTGAAACTAAAATCCACCGGGAAGAAGTTTACAAGGCGATTCAAGACCAAAATACTGAAGCTGCCCAGGCCGATCTAAGTTCCATTACAAATTTGGCTAATGAGTTAAACAAGAAGTAATTTCCTGCTTGCACTTTTGCCCCTACGACTGCTAGAATCGTTGACAGAGGTCGGTATTCGACTTTTTTGCTCAACGGAGGCCTAGAGTGAAGATCAAAACAACAAGATTCGGCGAACTTGAAGTCGATAAAAAAGACATTATTGAGTTTACAGAAGGTTTACTCGGTTTTGAAAATCTGAAGAAATTCTTTATTGTCGATCCAGGTGATCAAACATTGATTCTTTGGCTACAATCAATTGACGATGCTGCTACAGCATTACCAATTATTGAACCAAAAATATTCCAACCAAATTACATGGTAAAACTTCTTCCGGTTGAGCTTAACAGTTTGAGTTTGGAAAATTTACAAAACGCCAGTGTCTACACGGTGCTTACTATTCCTCAAAATGTTACAGAAATGTCGGCCAACCTTAAGGCGCCAATCATCATCAATAACAAAACCAAGAACGCAAGACAGATCGTGCTTCAGGATTCAAAACTAGAAGTTCGATTCAAAATGTATATGGATCTTAAAAAATACATCGTGAACTATGCTTCAGATGATTCTAAGCGAACAAATATCGCGACTCCTGCTGCTAGAGAGCAAGGCCCTACCGTTGTTCATGCTAATACCGCACAAGCAACTAACGCGAATAAAAACGCTGACACCGAAGCTAATTAATTTAAAAGAAGTACTGATCATAAAAAAGCCCTCTTACGAGGGCTTTTTTTTTATGCTTAAAGTGATCTAAGATTGGTTTCTGTGGCGGTGCGAGACAAGTTCAAGTACATACTTGCTTCAGAGTGAAATGGATCCTTCAGCAACACTTTCTCCCACTCACTTTGGGCCTCTAAAATATTGCCATTTCCGTAGTGCAATACTCCAAGCGCGATGCGGGCCGGAGCATAGTTGGGTTCTTCATTTTTTAGGGTTCTAAGTTCTTCAATCGCTTTAGCGATGAATCCCTTTTTGGCATAAACTTTGGCAATTTTTATTTTTGCCTCTAGGTTTTCAGGGTCTAGCGCAATGACCTTGTTATATTCAAAAAGGGCTTCGTCATAGCGGTTATAAGAAAGATAAAGATCGGCGATCTCATAATGTTTCGACGCAAATTTTTTATTAATATGCTTATCTTCCATCAATCCTGGGCTTTTGCTTTTGCCTTTTACTCTTTCATTAGCTGTCTCGAAAACCTTGCGGGCGTCTTCATACTGGCCAATGTCATTATAAAGAACAGACAAGCTAATCGCGGCATCAGTATGTTCAGGATTGAGAGCTAAGACTTTATTGAAAGCTTTGATCGCTTTGCCAATTTCACCGTTAATATGAAAAATATTTGCCAGTAAGAAAAAGGCATCTACATTATGGCCATCTGATTCGATAATTTCGTTAAGAATAACTTGAGCTTTTTTATATTCAAGTTTTTCGAAGCATTCACGCGCGGATTTTAATAATTGCTCATTGTTTGATGTATACATTTAAACCTCAGTGAGTAATATGTGCAGCCGCTTCATCGATGCGAGTCAGAATGCGCAGTTTTTCATTTTTATTCTTAAGTGTTTTCAAAATTTCTTCATAACGTGTTTTGGCGGCTTCAAAGTCTTTAGTTTTAAAATAAAAATCTGCAATATAAATTTCTTTTTTCTCCACCATTTCTTCGATTTGATCAATCCGAGACTGGGCTTCTTTCACATATTCGGTCTCGGGGTAATTCTGAATAAGCTCATTAAAGTATTTAATGGCCTCAAGACCAGATGATAAATCGCGATCAAAGGTCGAAGGAAGTTGGCGGTAAAATGATTCTGAAATCCTAAAGATGACATATCCAAGTTCAGTGTACTTCGGGTGAAAATCTCTGAATAAAATATAAGCGGAAGCCGCCTCTGCATAATTTTCCTGAGAGAATAAAATATCTGCTTGGAGAAGTTCGGCATGGGTGGCGTAATAGCTGTATGGATATTGCGAACGGATAGCATTTAGTTTTTCCGTTGCCTGGATATAACGAGATTTTGAAATTAAATCTTTTGCTTCTTTAAATAGAATTTCCGCTTCCGTACTTCCCTGCGGTCTTTTGGTCGCACAAGAAATCACTAAAAGTGAAAAAGATAATACCAAAAACTTCAAAATTCTCAATGAAAACTCCAGATGACTCAACCTTTAAAAGGATCGTATCACCTAGAGCGCTCAGTGTAAATTTCATTGTAAATTTCTGTAACAATAAGTTTGATTGCGGCAACTACTGGAATAGATATTACCATCCCGGTAATCCCCATATAGTGGGAACCAACGATAACACTTACCGCGACAATCATGGGATGGAGATTAACTATTTTGGAAACCAGAAAAGGGAAAACAAAGAAGACATCGACGGCATTGGCCACCGCATACAGCATTAGAATGGCGCCCATGGTGGGAGAAGTCATCCCATACTCCAGCATTCCGAGGATAATCGCCGGCACCACACCGATAAAGGGTCCGACGTAAGGCACGATATTGGTTAAACCGGCCACGAAGCCCAAAATAACGGCGTATTTAATATCCATTATTAAAAGACCGGTGGTTATAATTCCTCCGACAATAATTGCTTCGACTAATTTTGCAAAAAAATAATTCCCCAACTGTCGGTTGAAAACGTGGATCACATAATAAAAACGTTCGAAAATCATATTGGGTGTTGAGTTCAGTAAGGTTTTTTTGAATGAATCAGAATCGCGAATGATAAAAAAAGTAAAAAAGGGCACCAGAAAAATCCACTCCATCAAGTTTGCCAGGATATTGGGAATCCGAACGACGGCGCTGGTTGACCAGTTTTGCAATTCCTGCAGGCCTTGGTAGACATAGGCATCTCCAATTTCATGGCCCGTTTTAAGTTTTACAAATTCACGTAGATATTGAAATTGAAGAATAATGTATTGTTCAATTTTAGGAATGATGTCTTGAAGATTTTGGCTTTCAGTAGAAAGCATCGGGATCATTTTTACCAGCGGCCATCCCACTAAAAAGCCAAGCACTACGAAAATAAAAAGGGTGGCCATTGTTTTGGACATACGCAAGGCCATCAGCGAACTAACGATTGGGGTTAGGGCCAGTGATAAAATATATGCCAGAGACAGAGGGATGGAGATTCGAGGCAACGCTAAAACCAAAGTGCAAAAAAGGACAATAACTGAAACAAAATAAATGAGTTGAATTTTATTAATGTTTTTGCGATTACTGAGAATCATTTAGCTTCCAATTGTTTAATTCGCTTATACATTTTACTCGCTTCACTCGTTAAAAAATATAGCCTATCGGCTAAAGCGATGGAAATCGACTGGATCAGCTTGGCGGCAATAACAGGGTGTCTGACAATTAAATTATCGAGATCTGGTTTAAAAATTCCAACCAATTCACATTTGTTTTTTGCCAGGGCAGTTGCTGTTCGCTGATTGCCCTCCTGGAGCAAGGCAAGTTCACCAAAATAAGAGAACTCTTCGAGCACTAAGAATTTTTCGTCGCTGACGTCAGTGCCTAAATCATCATGGCTTAGCTCAATCGTTCCTGAAAAAACGAAATAAAAACCTATTCCGATTTCCCCTGCGCGGAAAACCACTTCTCCTTCCGCAAATTTGCGGCTATGCATATATTTGGCAAGAATGCGAAGTTCGTTATCTGAGAAATTTTTCAAGAGTTCAACATTTCGCAAAAACTTGGGAATTGAATCCTTACGTGTTCCGCTGAGTGGATTCGCCAGCCATAAATATTTCATCATGGAAAAATCAATTTTCTTGGTCAGCTCAAGCTTACTAGCACCCGTTTCTTTAACTTCATTTTCATATGAACCAGCCATCGATATTTCTCCTACCTAATAGAGTCCCAATTGATCTTTATTAATCCAGCCCGTAAGAGAAATAGGAAATTTCACATAGAACCAACCTTCTTTGAAGTCGCTTAATATAATTTTAGAGCCCGCTTTAATTTGTCCTTTTTCGGCGAAAATTTTAGAAGGCCCCTCATAAAGCGGAATATCCTTAAAAGCGACAGCATAGTTAATTTTATCCAGGTATAAATTGGAAAAGACCACCGGAGCAGCGATCAGCAGCGCAAACAGCGCTATGCTCAGTTTTCTTCTTAATTTTTTGGTTTTGAGCAGTGAAATCCCGCACAACAGTAATACCAGCGACAAAGAAAGATAAGCGGCGGGAGGAATGGCCAAGGCCGAATTCATCAGTTGATCCGGCAAAAGGCCGGAGGTTGAAAGGTCATCCACCTGCAACTGGCTTTTGACATAGGTCAGGTTGTTGAGGGATGCAGAATTAATATGGCCCTCTTTGATGGCCTTTTCTAAATGGAATCTTGCCGCAGCAAAATCGCCCTGTTTAGAATAAACCGTTCCGAGATTATAATGAAAAATACCCGAGTCAAATTGTTGCTTATTTTGCAGCAGGTAGTTCGCTGCGCCTTTGTAATCTTTTTTTAAATATAACTCTTCAAAAGATATTTTGGCCGTAGATTCAATTGATTTATCTGCCCCTGCTTGAGGTGACTTTGTCTCAGTGCTTGTGTTAGTATTTTCCATAAATTAATTATCGCCCATAGCAAGTAGTTTGCAAGCGAGAAAAAGCATCCACGATCGTGCAAAATTAAGCAATACACATAAATTGAAGGGAAAACAATATGACTATTGGAGTACAATCAACCGAAATTCAAGAGCATTTTAATAAACTGTTTACAGCCATCCTTCTTGAACAGCAAAAATTTGATCATATCAAACCAGCAGATGAAGATAAAAAAGAATTACTGGCCACAAAATTAAAAGAGTATGAACAATTAAAAGGCCGCGGCTTTTTTTATGCCTTCATGGCTTCCGGCCGTGGGCATGGACCATTTGTCGAAATGCTTGATGGCTCAATAAAATATGACTTAATCAATGCCATTGGAGTCAATCTCTTAGGCCATTCACACCCTCTTTATATCAAGGCCAACCTGGAAGCGGCGACTTCTGACACAATGATGACAGGCAATTTACTTTCTTATCAAGAACCGTATGAACTTTCTAAGGTCCTACTTAATACTGTAAAACAATCTCGCTTGAAACATTTTTGGTTCTCTTGTTCAGGTTCTTTTGCAAACGACACTGCTTTAAAAATTTTATGGCAGAAAAAAGCTCCCAACTATCGCCTGATTGCTTTTCAAAAATCTTTTGCGGGACGATCAATCGCAATGCAAGATGTAACCTACAATTCATCTTACCGTGAAGGTATGCCAAGCTCGATTCAAGTCGATCACGTTCCTCATTTTAACTATAAGGATCCTGAAAATGCTTTAAAACAAACACTCGAGTCACTTGATAAATTAATCGAAACCAATGGCAACACTTACTGCGCACTTACAATTGAACTGATTCAAGGTGAAGCCGGATTTATTTACGGCACCAAAGAATACTATGTAGGAATTTTTAAATGGGCCAAAAGCAAAGGCATTTATGTCTGGGTCGATGAAGTTCAGTCCTTTGCCAGAACTCACCAGTTATTTGCCTATCAAATGTTCGGGCTTGATGAATATGTAGATATTGTTACCGTTGGAAAAGTGCTTCAAGCTTGTGGAACTTTCTACACTGAAGAACTCAATCCTAAACCTGGATTGATTGCTGGAACATTCAATGGTTCTGTCGCTTCATTAAATGCCGGAAAAGCGATTGTTCGCTACCTGACTGAAGGTAATTTTTATGGCGAAAATGGCCGAATTAAAGAACTTGAATCCAAGTTTAAGGCACAATTTAAAAAGCTGGCCGAAGGAAGCTGCAAAGGAAAAATTTCTTACTACGGTGGAGTTGGAACAATGCTTTCCTTCGAAGTGGGAGATGCATCTAACGAAACGACCAATAAATTTATGAAGAAGCTTTTTGAAAATGGAATTATTACATTTTCAGCGGGTAAAGAGCCAACCAGAGTTCGCTTTCTTCTTTCGCTTTCTTTATTAGACGAACATATTCAGGAAATTTTCTCGATTTTAGAGAAAACAATTCTAGAAGTTATATAGGATATATTATGTATACGCTCAGATCTGCCAGCCTAGATGATCTCGACGATCTTTATGAATTGAGCCAGTTGATGTTATTTATCAACCTGCCTCCAGACAGGGATATTATCAAGTCGAAAATCGAAAGCTCCATCAGGTCCTTCACCAAGCCCTCAAAGAACTTATGGGAAAATTATTATCTCTTTGTTTTAGATGATGTTAGGGCCAAGAAAATCATCGGCGCTTCGATGATTCATGCCCAACACGGGACGGAAGATGAGCCACACTATTACTTCAGCGTTTCTCAGGAAAATAAATTTTCCAAAACACTCAATACTGGATTTATTCACGGCACACTTAAGCTTGGTCTGGATACCAATGGTCCCTCGGAAATTGGCGGCCTCATTCTTCATCCTGAATTTAGAAAGAGCGATAAAAAACTTGGCAAGCAACTCTCGTTTGTTCGCTTCTTATATATGGGAATGAATAAAAATCGTTTTAAAGAAAATATCCATTCAGAACTGATGCCTCCCTTTGACAGCGAAGGACATGCTCCCCTGTGGGAAGCAATCGGACGAAGATTTTTGAATATGGAATATCACGATGCCGACATCCTTTCTCGCAGTAACAAAGAATTTATTCTGAATCTTTTTCCGGCCGATACTATTTACCTGACGCTTCTTCCAATCGAAGCTCGCAATGCCGTTGGTAAAGTTGGTGAATCAACCATTCCGGTCAAAAAAATGCTCGAAGGTATTGGTTTTAAATATACAAACGAAGTAGATCCATTTGATGGCGGGCCCCATTACCGCGCCAACATGAAAGACATTAAACCGATAAAAGAAATGTTTGAGTGCGAGGTTCTTATTCGTGATTCTATAATTAAAAGTGATAAGACATTCATTCTTACCAGTTTACCTGTAACGGATGGTGGCTTTAAGGCCGCTTATATTTCAGGTAATTTTAATAAAGGAACTCCCAATCGTTTTATTATTGATCCGGAAGAAGCAAAAATTCTAGGGCTACAGGAAGATTTTAAAACATTTGCAACATATCTCTAAGTTTAAACATAGGTGACTTATGAAATTTAAAATTTTAGGAAATTATTATAATAGTGCGTTCCACTTGCCCGCAACGACTGGTCCCCATGCGGTAGAGAATATTATTACTCGTTTTTGTCCGGCCGATCTTTCCTTGAAATTATGGGAAGCTCCCGTTGATTACCGCGAGGTTGAGAGAGTAACCGAGTCGGCGATTGCCGGCTTTAAGACCTGGAGAAAACTTAGCCAACAGGAACGCAATAATTATTTAAAAAAATATCAAGAAGAAGTCACCAAAAGAAAAGACGAAATTGCATTGGCGATTTCTTATGAAATGGGAAAACCACTGTGGGAAGCCAAAACTGAAGTCGGCTCAGTAATTGCCAAGGTTAATGTAACGATTGAAGATTCGCTGCCAAGAATTGCCAACAAAAACATTGAAAACATTATGCCTAAAACTGATGGGCATATCTACTATAAACCAATTGGACCTTCCTTAATTATCGGACCTTTTAATTTCCCATGCCATTTGGCCAACGGACAAATTCTCAGCGCTCTGGTGGCAGGAAATTCAATTATTTTTAAACCATCCGAAAAAACTTGTTACTCCGCTCAAATTCTCATTGAATGTTTCCACGCTGCAGGCTTCCCGGATGGAGTCATCAACTTCATTCAGGGAGATGGCGAAGTGGCGCGCAGACTTTTAAAAGAAAAATCGATCAAGGGAGTTTTCTTTACCGGCTCGAAAGAAGTCGGTAAAAAGATTTTAGATGTCACCCACCACGACCTTTCAAAACTTGTCTCTCTGGAATTGGGTGGCAAAAACACAACTATCCTTCACGGTGATGCCAATATTGACCACGCCCTTCAAGAATTATTAAAGGCCTGTTTTCTTACCACTGGTCAGCGCTGTACTTCGACTTCCATTGTGGCAATTCAAAGAAATATTCACGAACAATTTATTGCCAACTTTCATGAGATGGCCAAAAAAATTATCATCGATCACCCGGTGGAATTTGTGCGCGAGCCTTTCATGGGCCCCTTGGTCGACCAAAGTGCGGTCGACGCTTACTTATTATTTATGGGAATGGCCAAACGTGAAGGCATTCAAGAAATCATGCGCGGAAAGCATCTGGAAAAAGCTAAAAAAGGTCACTACGTCTCTCCATCAATTCACCTGGCTGACAGATGGAATAACGATAGTCTATTTTTACACAGCGAAATTTTTGGACCGAACGTAACTTTTATACCTTACGATACAATTGAAGAAGGAATACAAATAGCCAATGCGACAGAGTACGGTTTAGCCGCAGCTGTTTTCTCAAAAGATATAAATATATTTAAAATGTGCGTGGAAGAAATAGATTCCGGACTCATCAACTTTAATCGCTCGACGGTTGGAGCCTCGGCTAAACTTCCTTTTGGTGGGGTTAAGAACTCTGGAAATTATCGTCCCGCTGCTTTAACAACGATCGATGCTTGCGTCTATCAAATGTCATGTCTGGAAGTGAAGAGTGACGAAGCAGAAGATATTAAATCTATTATTGGTTTGGATTTATAAACAGCCCTTAATAGGAAAATGGGGATTAAATTGATTCGGAAGATCTATGCATTCTTCCGCTTGAACAGTGTTTATCGCAGCCGCTGGAACTCTGCTCACCGAGCTGAACGCTTGTTCAGAATCAAAATTTATGGCCAGTCGGTTGTAAGTGATCGCCATCAAAAGTAAAAATGGGAGGTACAACCAATTCTTCATCAGTATTGCTTCTTATTGATTAGAACACCTGCTTCTTTCGCCTGTGCCAAATTAGTATTACTTCCCTTGATTTGCTCAACATCAACATGTGAATTTTTTTGATACAAATCGATAATTTCTTTTTGTTTTAAAATTTGCTGCGAGCGTTTTAAACGAGCTTTTTCGATTAGAATAAAAGATGACATATTCTCATTCTCTCGATGCTCGGGCTCAACACTCGCCGGTGCATTTTCAAGGCTGGCTTGCGCCAGCTCTGACAAAGAGACTTGCGGTTCATCATCAGCTCCAGCTTCAGCACTTAATGACTCACCTTCTTCGTTTTTAATCGTCGGTTTTTTAAATGGTAAAATTTTAGCCTGAGAGCTCTGGAGATGGGCTTCATGGATTTCATCCATTGAATCTGGACTTGAAAAATCTCGATAGATTTTTTGCTCAACCCGCTCATTAACTAAATCAGTTAAAGACAAAAACTTTCCACCATTATGCTTGGTCGCAATGTCGCCGATTTCCTCAGGGGTAATCAAGCGCAAGAGATTCATAATTAAAAAGTTTTGGGTGGCCATATGAGAGACCTATCGGCTCCCGGGCGCTAAAACTTGAGTTAAACTATCAACTAGTCTTATTGTTTGGGATTGGCCCGCAAAACATCCCTTATTTCGGGGACTAAGGCGGAGTTGACCAGTTCCCCTGAGCGATACATCAACAAGGGCTCAAGCGTGCTTTCATCAAAGACCCTGGAGGCGACATTGTCCGGACTAATGGTGTAGCGACCGAGGGCCTTTTTGGTTGGCCAGTCAATATCATGAAAAATGACATAAACGATTTCAGAGCAAACGATTTTTGAATCTGTTTCTACATCAAAATTAAAATCATACTCTTTCCCAATCTGCTCAAATGCCCTAACGATAAACTCCCTACTTTCTTCATAACTCAAGCGAGAATTCCTCAGAACTAATAAATCGTCGATATTCAGAAAATTCTCCAGACTATTAATCTGCACTCCTGGCCGAAGCGCCTCGATAATCCTTCTGCCCGACTGAATGGATGAATGATGTTTTACCACGCTAGGATGGTCCCAGACGTTGAGCGCTCGCAGGTCACTCTCATCACCAACCCAGACTGCAACATGGCCGTAATATCCTGGAATAAACGTATCAGTTAACCTAAATGGCGTCTTTTCGAGCATAATATCCAAAGGCTTCATTTGAGAGGCAATTTTTCTTTTCTCTTCCGCTGGAAGGCTTTTTAAAACACCCTTTCGAAAAGCAACGAGCCCCATTGTATTTCCAAAAACCTTGCTGGCAATAAAGGCAAAAGACTCATTCATGAATCGAACTCGGTCAAAGAATCGATCAAAATAAGCCCGTAGCGCACCGGGGCTTTCTATCCCGCTGTGTTTTTCGGCTATAAAGGCATAAAAAGGACTTTGAAGCGAAAGGAGCTCTAGATAGCGCTCAGACTGACTTGATTCAAGTTGCTTTTGCTCTTTAAAGGCCAGGTCGTTTTTAAAGAGTCCAATGGCGCGAATCATTTTATTTCTATTTTCTAAATCAAAAAAACTGTCTGTAATTTGATCGAGCTTTAGCCTGAGACCAGGTATATCTCCATTGAGCATTTTTCTTGTTTTTTTATTTTTCATGTAAGGGAAAACCCCAATCATGTAATTATCATAAAGCACAAGTGCCGCGGCTAATGAGATCTTGGTCCGAACCAGTAAATCGCGCCCAGCAACGTCCAGGGGATCAATCCTCACCAAGCTCTCTGCCACCGAAGTTCCGCTGCCCGGCAGATAACTAATGCTCGTATGGCCTTCGGCCACTCTCTGGTAACGGTGGGCCAGTTCTAAGATTTTATCTCTTAAAAGCAGGTAGGACTTAGTGCTATTATAGAGCAGTAGCATTTCTGCATGCGACAAATTCTCTTTTTTAAACTTATCTTTATTCCGCTCGGCGAACTCCAGGGATTTGGATCGCCAAACCAAGGCTTCCTCAACCAACTCCTGAAAATGCTCGACTTCCGCTCGTAGCCCCTCATCAATCGCCAAGGAGCTAAGACTTTTATCCTGGGCAGGATAACGGTTCCCGAAATGACCGCAAGACACTAATAAAACCAAAATGACCATGTACATCTTTCTCATAGATTTTAGTTTACTACGATTTGGAGCATGACCGCAGTCGGCATTTTATCCCTTGTAAATGAATTTTCGAGAACTTAAAATAAAAGGTTTGGATAAAGCAAAAAAAGCACTGGACATTTAGCCCAATAATTTTTATAACTTGAAGACTTATTTCTTATCGATCATTGGGAAGTGGCGCAGCGGTAGCGCAGTAGACTGTTAATCTATTGGTCGTGGGTTCGATCCCCACCTTCCCAGCCATTTTAATCTCACAATAATTAATCCATCAACTATTTCTCTATTTT
>Ga0066404_1000091_pt1 | contig 27552 bp, 25 predicted proteins | sample LakWasMeta4_LOW4_2_FD_59491 | JGI IMG/M metagenome (GOLD analysis project Ga0066404, IMG submission 59491) | Freshwater sediment methanotrophic microbial communities from Lake Washington under simulated oxygen tension - Sediment Metagenome 4_LOW4 | ecosystem: Environmental > Aquatic > Freshwater...
TGAGCATCATTGAAGGCCCAGATTTTTCCCACTTTCGGATCGTTGAATTGAACATCGGCCGAAACGCTTTTTTCAACCAGTGAACCGGCAACCGGAGTCGGGAGCGAAGTTCGCTCGGAACGATAGTTTCTTTCAGTGTAAAGCACAGCTGAATTATTTTTAAGTGCCGCTTCCACCATGTCTAGTTTATTGGTTCTGAGGACATAAACATTTTCAAAAAGATTTTGAACGCTATTGATGTTGGCGATCTTCGGCAGGCTTTGGCCTGGTCTTAGTTTTACAATTAATTCGTTGGGAGTGGTGCCGGCAAGAGCGACGTTTAGAGACAAGAGCAGCGAAGTGGCGATTAGAAGTTTCATTACATTCATCCTTGAAAATAAGTTTTGCTAACTTGAATAAATAGTAGAGGAGGAATTATTTAATGAATATCTTTTGGCGCAAGTGTTGGACGTTGTTAGTTGGGTGCTTCACTCGGTTATTTAAATAAAAACAATCTTGCTGACTGATTCTTTTTCTCGGCCATTGTGCACAGGTCAGTCATAATTTACCATCATTCACAGCGTTTTAAGCTGAAGCTTTCCCCATGGTATACCGATATATCACCCATGAAGAATCTGCTTATTTTTATTCTCACGCTAACCACCATACTTGCTCTAGAGGCCAAGGCCTTGGCTCAACATAAAGTGATCGATGTGGATGAAGAGATTAATTTCAATGAACCTTGGTATAAAAAAAGCAGAAGTGATGAAGACAATTTCAAACGACTGGTGAACGTTCTTAAAAATGTTCCCAGTGGAAAAAGTATTATTGAGAAGGCGACCGAAAAAGCGGGGCAGAAAGGTTTTACCCTTTATGATGTGGTGGCGATCGGCAACGGCTCTTTAACCGACACTACTTTGGTTCGCCGATTTGCCGCCGCCAATCCGGCCCAAGTCATGTATGAAACCAAATCCAAAGTTTTTCTCAATCGCCATTTGCGAACCCTGGATGCGCTTTTAGATTTCGCCCATGAACTGACTCATTACACTTATCGCGAAGCCTTTAATCCTTATGCTCATCAATTTGCCTTAAAAGATTTTATCAAGGGCACAGTTGAAGGTCGGGGCGGAGAAGTCGATGCCTACATGGTGGAGTGCAAAGTGCTTTTTGAACTTCTTCCCGGCAGCAGCTCCGGCAGCTCCAATTGCACCAAGGTTTTTGACAAAAAACTGGGGGCGGTCTCCAAAGAACTGGGGGTGCAGGAATTCTATAAAGTGGGAGCGCATTACAAAGATTTTAAAAAAGAGATCGAAAAATTTTCCTTAAATGAAAAAGACGTGCCGCAAGCAACAGATGCAGAAGCGTTATTTATTTCCTCCGCCTGGGGACTGCCATATCCCGTTGCAGCAGTTAAAGAGTACACAAATATTATGGATCGGGTCTGTAAAAACGATCAAAATCGTTTAACGATGATGCAAAATAAGATCACCCGCACCCCGGCCAGCTCCGAAAGCAGCGAATTGGATTCAAGAGAGGCCCAGAACGCCTATAAAACAATGTTCGAAGATTACAAACTTCGCTGCGAAAAATTCGCTCAGATTTAAAAGCAAAATACCGTACTTCTTTTCTCAAGATCTAAGCTTTTAGATTATTGACGATAACTATTCTCCTCTGTAAATTTATGTAATAATTGTGAAGATTTATTCTAAGGTACTTTTGTGCATACAAAATAGGGAGCACGAGATGCAAGACAGCGTCGTTTTGATGAAGGTTGATGATTTTTTAAACTGGGGTCGCAAGAACTCTTTATGGCCGATGACTTTCGGTCTGGCCTGTTGTGCGATTGAGATGATGGCCACCGGGGGGGCGAAATACGATCTGGAACGTTTTGGTTGCGGGGCCTTCATGGCCACTCCCAGACGAGCGGATTTGATGATCGTCGCGGGGACTGTCACCTTGAAGATGGCCACTCGAATTAAGACTCTTTATGAGCAAATGCCTGAACCTCGTTATGTTATCTCGATGGGTTCATGTGCCAATAAAGGTGGACCTTACTGGCAACACGGCTATCACGTCTTAAAAGGGGTGGATGAAGTTGTACCTGTGGACGTCTACGTTCCTGGTTGCCCGCCAAGACCGGAAGCTTTAATCGAAGGCCTGATGGTTCTTCAAAAGAAAATCGCCAACGAGCGACTTCTTCGTGACAAATGGGTGAAGCATGCATAATCAAATCGCAGAATTTTTAAATAAAAATATTCCAGCTTGCAAGGCCGTCGTTAATGCGCCAGTGGCAGTAGTGGGTGATCAATCGATTACGATCGAAGCTTCAACTCTGCTTGCCGTTTGCCAGGCGCTGAAGACTTCTCCTGAATTCGAGATGAACGTTCTTCAAGTCATCACCGGAACAGATTACCCGGAGAGAATTGAATTAAGTTATATTCTCGCAAGTTTCTCTCGCAATTTGGAATTGATCTTGAAGGCCAATCTTCCACGTGGCGATAAATTGAATCTTCCCAAAATCGATTCAGTGGTCTCGGTTTGGAGTGCCGCTAATTTTCAAGAGCGCGAAACTTACGACATGATCGGTGTCGAATTTGTCGGTCACCCGGATCCAAGAAGAATTCTTTGTCCTTACGACTGGGATGGGCATCCACTTAGAAAAGACTATGTGGTCCAGGAAAAATATTTGGACATGGTTGTTAATCCACCAGAGAAAAACAATACCTATGACCAGATGTTTGGAAAACATTTAAAAGAAGAACTAGGCGACCCAAAACGCGTCTCTGCCAGCTGGAAAGATAGATCCGCAGGCACTGAGGCCGAAACTGAAGCAAAGGATGGTGAGTAATGTCAACTCATACTGAAGATACAAATCAAGACAAAATAATTCTAGGTGACCAGGAAATTTTAAAGTCAGACCTTCTGACTTTAAACATGGGCCCTCAGCACCCTGCGACTCACGGGGTTCTTCGTGTCGAAATTAAAACCGATTCTGAAATCGTGGTCGAAGCCATCCCTCATCTTGGATACCTCCACCGCTGTTTTGAAAAACATGCTGAAAATTTAGATTACCGCGGAATCATTCCTTTCGTTGATCGCATGGACTACCTTGCGGCGATGAGTATGGAGTGGGGATATGCCCTGACGGTAGAAAAAATGTTGGGAACTGAAGTTCCAAAGCGTGCTGAATATATCCGTATTTTAATTGCAGAACTTCAAAGAATTGCCTCGCATTTGGTTTACTTTGGAACATACGGTATCGATATGGGGGCCTTCACCGCTTTCCTTTATTGTTTCCAGGACAGAGAACAAATTCTCAGACTCTTTGAAGAGATGTCTGGGGCGCGCATGCTTTATAACTACGTTTGGATCGGTGGAGTTTGGAATGACGTCACTGATGATCAATTAAAACGTATTTCCGCTTTCTGCGACACTTTTGAACCTGAACTCAAAAAATACGACACGCTGGTTGGACAAAATAAAATCTTCATTGAAAGAACGGCCAATGTTGGAATTCTAACCAGAGAGCAAGCTTTTGATTACGGAGCAACCGGACCGGTTCTTCGTGGCTCTGGAGTGAATTGGGATCTTCGTAAAAACCGCACTTATGGTCTTTACGATAAATTTGAATTCAACGTTCCAGTTGGTAGCGGAGAAAAAGGAACTGTCGGCGATTGCTGGGACAGATACTATGTTCGTATCCAGGAAATGTTTGAATCAGTAAAAATTATTCGTCAGGTATTGGCAGGAATTGAAGCAGGCCCAGTGATGGGTAAAGTTCCTAAGATTATCAAAGTTCCGGCCGGTGAAATTTATATGAGAACTGAGTGTCCACGCGGAGAGCTTGGTTACCACTTAATTTCTGATGGTGGAAAAACTCCATACCGATTAAAAGTAAAGTCTTCATGTTTTACCCACGTTTCACTTCTGCCAGCTATCGCTCCCGGGCTGATGATTGCAGATTTGGTTGCGACCATCGGTAGTATTGATATTGTTCTTGGCGAAGTTGATAGATAAGTAACAAGACAACAAAAAAAATTAAGGACAATTATGGAAATGATTCATCTTAAAAAAAATATTGAACCCGATCTGACCGTTGGCCAGTGGTTTAAAAACGTTTACGATGCGGTTAGAACAACTGCTATCGGTTTGGGAATTACTTTCAAATACGTATGGGGAAGAGACGTTGTAACGATTGAATACCCTGAAGTAAGAGAAGAGCTTCCGGCCAATTCTCGTTCACGCCTTTTTAACGATGCTGAAAATTGTATCTCTTGCCTTCAGTGTGCAACCGCTTGTCCGGTAGACTGTATTTACATTGCTGCGGTCAAAAGACCAACGGATGCCCCAAAAATTAAAACTAAAGACGGAACACCTATTCGTCTTGATTTAAAACAATACACCATTGATACGGCCCTTTGCTGTTTCTGTGGTCTTTGTACTACCGTTTGTCCGACAGAGTGTTTAACTCACACCACCGACTACGAATTTTCTTCTTACACTCTCGCTGCAATGAAATACGACTACCTCGCTCCTGATATCCGGGCATGGCGAACAAGAATCGTGAAATAAATTATACAATTAAAAAACCCCTCTTTAAGAGGGGTTTTTTGTCTCTGGCCCCTGAAGGATCGAAATGTATATAAAAATGTATAAAGAAGTCTTCAGTTATTTTATTCGCCTCGGCGCCCTGGGCTTTGGCGGCCCGCTGGCCGTGATCTCCAGCATTCAAGACGATTTGATTGTTAAAAAAAAATGGATGTCGCAGGAAGATTTCAACGCCGTCTTCGCTCTGATAAAGGCCATGCCCGGCCCGGTCTCTTTTCAGACTGCGGTCTTTATGGGCAGGCATCGCGCAGGATTTTGGGGGGGAGCAATCGCGGGCTTCGCTTTAATTTTCCCCGCTTTTGTCTTGATGATTTTATTTTCTCTCTTTTTTAAATCGCTTAGTGCTTTCAGTTCCACCCAAACGATCATGCTCGGAATGCAGGTCGCCTCTCTGGGAGTTATCCTGGGAAGTTTAAAGGGCCTGGTGAAATACAACCTGAAAGATTTTTTGTTTTGGTCCCTGGTGATTCTTTCCGGGGCTATTAACTATTTCAGACCTTCTTATGAGGCTTTTTTCATTATTCTTTTTGGAGTAATGATTGTCTTATTTAAAAAATACCAACGCCAATCGATGGGACTGAGCCTCTCAGTGGCCGCTCCTTTTTTTCTTTTTAGCGACACCATCCGCGACTTGAGCTTGGTGTGTTTTAAAGCAGGGGCGATGGTTTTTGGCACCGGGCTCGCCATCGTGCCCATGCTTCAGCACGATGTGGTGGTCAAGTATAAATGGTTAACTCAAAGTGAATTCCTGGACGCTTTGGCCTTTGGTCAAATGACCCCGGGACCGACGGTGGTCACCGCCACTTATATCGGACATAAATTGGCAGGGCTGCCAGGAGCGGTGATTGCGACTGTCGCTATTTTTGGCGCCGCTTTTTTTCACATGTCCACCTGGTTTCCTTTAGTAGTGAATCGTCTGCGTGGCAAAATGTGGATTAATGATTTTGTTTTCGGTGCCGTCGCGGCGGTGGTGGGACCGATCATTGTGACCGTGGTGAAAATGGGAATGGATATTCAATTCAATTTCTTTTTGCTGAGCATGGCGGTGATTGTTTTTGTTTTAAGCATCATCAACAAGCTCCCCCTTTGGCTTCTTATTCCTCTGGGGGGAGTGCTGAATCTGATAGCGGTCTCTTTTTTTAATTAGCTTTTTCTTTTAAACATAAACTTCATCTGATCAACCCATTCATTCCACAGGCCATTGCTTTCGTAGACCGCATTGACTACCACTGTATCAGCGAACAGGTCGTGGAGCGTCTGTTTCTTTTTAGTAAAGAGCGCCATGAAATATCCCAGGCCGCACATGATTCCTGAAAGCCAGGAAGAGAAATAGCGGATGTATGCGTCTTTCAGCGATAGTTTATCGCCATTGCTTTTGACTACCGAAATCTCTGCCAGGTATTTTCCGGGAGTGGCGCGAACATTGGATGACTCAAAAATTGGTTTATAGAAAAAATGCAAAATAAAAGCAAAGGGCAGCAGTACTACTAATCGCATACAGAGCGCGCTGATTGCTGAGAGGATGATCCCATCAATAATTGCAGCAGCACCTCTTCTCCAAAAGCTAGCGTATTCCATAAAGATTCTCCTATTGTTTCGCAAGCGTAATAAAAGTCACGCTGAGAAAAGCAAAAAGTATTCCGACAAGTTTCATTACATTTAAACTGATACCTTCCACCAATAGATCCCAAACCACACTGGTAATCATCTGAGCGGCAATCAGGCCGACGGTTACTTTAACCGCACCCAGCTTGGCAATGGCCAGAGGCATGCCGGCGATAATTAAAAATCCAAAAAGCGGAGGGAAAATATACCACCATTTGTAAGTTGAGAGCGGGGCCTTCACCTGAAAAAATTCCGGGACCAGATGGGAGTACGTTTTGACCGTAAAATAAAAAACCAGACAAATAATGACTGTTCCGATATTGGTGATAAGGGTCGCTTGGGCAACTCCAATCGTATTGGCCACCTGGCCATTGAGCGCCCCCTGCAGAATGCCGATACAACCTAAAAGCATGGGTAAAAGAATAGTCCAGTTCGACATTTATTTTTCCTTATTTTTATAATCAATTAAAAACCCTTTGAGGTAATCACCTTCGTGAAATCCTTTGAGGGGCAGACAATCATCGCTGAGCTTAAAGCGTTTACCGATATTTATCTGGTTAGAAAATTCGGTAGTGGCAATGATCTGTTTTAGTTTTTCTTCAAATTTATTCCAGCTAATGGTGTGGGTGTTGAGAAAAACAAAAAGTGATCCATTTTTACTTAAAAGCTTAAGCATTAAAGGCAGCAATTTTTCGTAAGACTTAAGAGCGCTGCTGGTGGTGAGACCATCACTCGAAGCACTGGGAGGGTCACAAATAATGGCCTCAAACTGAACCTTTTCATGAATTAATTTTTCCAGTGCTTTTTCAGAAGGCATACACAGACTGGTGTGTTCATCCTTATTAAGCTGGGGATTGAGTCCAATATTTTCTTCTAGCCAGTTGAGGTATTTAGGCGAGAGATCCACTGAGACAACATTAGTTGCCCCGTATTTCATGCTAAAGAGCGAGAAGGCGCCGGTGTAGCTATAAAGATTTAAAAGCGATTTGGACTTTTGTAAGTAAGGTGCCATCTGACTTCTGATGGCACTCATGTCAGTGTAGATTCCAAAATCATAATGTTCATTCAGGCGAATTTGGAAATTGTGGCCGTACTCACTCAAGACGAAATCGGCAGACTTGTTGCCTTTTTGAGAACGAATGCTTTTTGCCTGGTTAAAATTTCTTTCCTGAATCCAGATATCTTCCAGTTCATTTTCCGGGAAAATGGCCTTGACTTGAGTTTCCAGAATGGTTAACAAATCCGCTTCAATTTTTTTCCAGAAAAGAGCGTAGTATTGAATCAGGATTTGATTTTTTAATTTTAAAACCAATAACCCCGGTAAAAAATCACTTTCACCGTTGATTAGGTAAAAATTTTCTCTTTGCTGGGAATAATCGGCAACTCGTCTTTTTTGAAGTGAGTTTTTAATTCTTAATTCTAGCTCGGCATTAAAATCGATTGTTTTTTTCCAGTCATCTGAATTTAAACTCCAGAGTCTGGCCTTGACATTTTTATGGTCGGGGTCATTGATCAGCAGAGCAATTTCCTGACGATTTTTTTCATCAACCCCCACCAGGAAAAAATCATTTTTAGGAAAACGTTTGGTGTATGTATCTTCGGTGATCCAGGGATGGCCGAGTTTGAGGTATTTGCATGAAGCGGGATGGAGGTTGACGCGAGTTAATTTCATCTGAGATTTTCGATGCGCATCTCTTCTTCACTCAAAGGTTTTAAAAGATGAAGTTCATTAATCGAGTCTTCCAATAATCGCAACAAAGCATTGGTGACTTGAAAGGGATCAGTCGCTTCCTGGATATTGAACTCGCGCAGTCTCATTTTGAATTCAGCAGAGACCGGAAGATAAGGGTTAAGTTCGTTGCAAATTTCACCCAATTTTTTGATTCGGTTTTCAAGAGACTGTATTTTTTCCTGATCGCCAGGAAAGCTTTCCAGTTGAATCTGGTGGTCTAAAATTAATTTGTTTTGCATGGGCTAATAATTTCAAAATTGCAAAGTGTAGTCAAGCTTCGCTTTGATTAAATTGGAGTCTTTCTTGCTCTAAGCATAGTTTTGAAAAGACGCGCTGAGGGCCTTATCTTATGATGACTTTTACTTTATCCATACTGGCTTATCTCTTATTGCTTACTGGCATTGCCAAAATTCCCGAAAGGCTCTGGGATCGAATTCTGGAGAGTTACTCCCTTTTGGGGAGCTGGTTTAAGCAAAAGCAAAAAAGGCTACCGATAATAGGTGAAATTTATCGAGGTGAAGAGCTATTGCTCGCCATCTCGGAGCTCGAGGCCCGCATTGCTCTCGGTATTAAATTTATTTCCGGAATACTTCCGAAGTACAATTTTTATACCGATTTACTGGAGCAATTATTTGAATCACATCGCAGACTCGGGATTGGAATAAAAAAATTTATTCCCGAAATAAGACTCGCCCTTATCCGAGATTTGCAGTTTGAAAAAAAAATCCTGAATGAAATTCTCTCGGGAGTGATGCAGTTTTTAGTTATTGCCGCGACCACCTGGTGTTTTGTTTTTCTTTCTAAAAGCCTGGTGGAAATCACGCTTGATGGGGCGACTATTTTTCTGATGCTTACCCTTCAGCTCTTGGGGAGCGTCCTCTTTTTTTATCTGGTGGGCACACTTAAAACAAAAGTATTTACTTCCTTTTCCAAAGCAATCGAAGAACTCTATCTCTTTTCGGCCTTGCTGGAAGTAGGCTTGCCACTCAATGAGGTGTTGCAAAGGTCCGCCATTTTACAGGGCAGCCTGATGTCTCATAAAAATTTTGAGCAACTAGCTCTCCGACTAAAGAAGTTGGTGGCAAGAATGAGGGAGAGCGGCCTCTCGCCTAAAGACGAGGTGCAGGAGATCATTCGCGAAATATGGCACTTACAGGAGGTGCATTTCCTCAAATTCACCAAAATGGTTCAGGGGCTAAAGTTTAGTATTTTGGCCTTCTTTTTTCTGCCTGCTTACTTTCTCTATCTGCACTCAATTTTCAAATTTTTCATGGAACAATAGCAAGTTTTTAGGTACCTTAAGTCCTGCTAACCGCGAAATTTTTGAAGAGGAAACACTCATGTCTTACGTCAATGACAAGCAAATTATTTATTCCATGAATAGAGTCGGAAAAGTCTATAAGCAAAAGCACGTCTTAAAAGACATCAGACTTTCTTATTATTACGGCGCTAAAATCGGTGTTCTGGGTCTGAACGGCTCAGGAAAATCGACGCTCTTAAAAATCATGGCCGGAATCGATAAAGATTATCTGGGGGAAACGACAATTTCCAAAAACTATACTGTTGGTTATTTGGAGCAAGATCCCCAATTGGACTCCACTAAAACAGTTCGCGAAATCGTGCAAGAAGGAGCTCAACAAGTTGTCGATCTCTTGGCCGAGTTTGATGAAGTTAATAATAAATTCGGCGAAGAACTCTCTGATGCTGAAATGGAAAAACTCTATACCCGCCAGGCAGATCTCCAGGATAAACTTGATGCCTGCAATGCCTGGGACCTGGACTCGCGTTTAGAGCTGGCGATGTCTTCACTCAACTGCCCACCGGCCGATCAATTGTGTGGTGTGCTCTCGGGTGGGGAAAAAAGACGAGTGGCGCTTTGTCGTTTACTGCTACAAGAACCAGATATTCTTTTACTAGACGAACCGACCAATCACCTTGACGCCGAAACCGTCTGGTGGCTCGAGCGCCACCTTCAGGCCTACAAGGGAACAGTTATCGCCGTTACCCATGATAGATACTTTTTAGATAACGTTGCCGGCTGGATTCTGGAACTCGACCGCGGCCAAGGAATTCCTTATGAAGGAAATTACTCTGGCTGGTTAGAGCAAAAATCAAATCGCCTGGCGACTGAAGAAAAACAAGAATCAAAAAGACAAAAGGCCATGAAAGAAGAGTTGGAGTGGATCAGATCAAGTCCAAAAGCTCGCCATGCCAAATCAAAAGCGCGTATTAACGATTACGAAAAACGCCAGCAAGTTCAAACTGAGGCCCGTGGCGAAACCAACGAACTCTTCATTCCACCTGGACCTCGTCTCGGGAATATGGTTGTGGAGTTTGACGATGTCTCGAAAGCTTACGGAGACCGCCTGCTTTATGAACACTTAAATTTCAAACTTCCGCCCGGTGGAATCGTGGGAGTCATCGGACCCAACGGGGCCGGGAAGACGACCCTCTTTAGAATGATTGCCGGTAAAGAGACCCCAACGACTGGCAGTATCAAAATTGGTGAGTCAGTCCGCCTGGCCTACGTCGATCAGGACCGCACCCTCGATCCGGAAAAAACGGTGATTGACTGCATCTCGGGCGGGTTGGATCTGCTAAAACTAGGGGGGCGTGAAGTTAACGCTCGTGCCTATATTTCTCGTTTTAACTTTTCGGGTGAAGACCAAAGCAAAAAAATTAAGGAACTCTCGGGTGGAGAAAAAAACCGCGTCCACTTGGCAGCAATGTTGAAAGAGGAAGGAAACGTTCTCCTTTTGGATGAGCCAACTAACGATCTCGACGTTAACACCTTGAGAGCACTAGAAGAGGCCTTAATGGAGTACGCAGGTTGCGCGGTCGTTATTTCCCATGATCGTTTCTTCTTGGACCGTATTGCCACACACATGATTGCTTTTGAAGGCGAACAAGTTGTGTTTTTTGATGGGAACTTCTCTGATTATGAAGAAGATAAAAAACGTCGCTTAGGAGATAAAGCTCTTGTCCCAAGTAAGACGCAGCATAAAAAATTAACGAGATAATTTGATGGGGGACTGCAATGGAAAGAAAGTGGGTTGTTGCAAAATTTGGTGGTAGTAGTGTTAAAGACGCAGTCGCAATGCTTCGTTGCTCCCAGATTATTGAAAATAATCCGCTGATTAAAATTGTAGTCATTTCCGCCACCCAAAATACCACCAACCAGCTGGAGTTTGTTGCCCGTGCCGCCGAAAAGGGTGATGTGGAAACCTTAAACAATGTCACCGCCGAATTGGTTAATAAGCATCTTACTATCGCCAATGATCTCTTCACCAGTCCCAAAGTGCTTGAGGAGCTCGAAGAGCTCTGTGGCGAACTCAAGGCGCTGGGAAGTGAAATTCTAGAAGAGCATGCCTACACACCCAAAACGATGGATGAGCTCTATAGTTTAGGCGAGCGTATGTCTTCACTCTTGATCTCGGATCTATTAAGACTTCGCATTCCCAATAAAAATATTCAATTCCTAGACGCCCGAAAAATTATTAAAACCAGTTCTGACTTCGGAAGCGCAGAACCTCAGATTGATTTGATTGCTAAAAATACCAAGGCCGAAGTCCTTCCTTATCTCAATGAAGACACTATTTTTGTCACCCAGGGCTTTATTGGCGCCGACCTTCTAGGTAACACCACAACCCTAGGGCGGGAAGGATCTGATTATTCCGCCGCTCTTTTTGGCGAAGCGATCAATGCTAGTCTGGTCCAAATCTGGACCGATGTCCCGGGAGTGGCCAGCAGTGATCCGCGTCTGATTGAAAACGCTCAATTTATCAAAGAACTCTCTTATGATGAAGCGACTGCCCTTGCGACTTTGGGGGCAAAAGTTTTATTCCCTACGACTTTATTGCCAACCAAAAGACAAAATATTCCCGTCTTCGTAGGCTCAAGCTTGAGTCCCGAAAAGGGCGGAACGCTGATCACTAAAGAACAAAATGCCGGCTTTAGTTTAAAGGGCGTGAGCCAACTGGTGAAACCAGAGGGAGTGCTGCTTTCTTTCATCGGAACTCACTTGGATGAAAAAGAAAACCTGGCCGAAATTCTGCAAAAAGATCTGGGAGAGAATTTATTTGAATTCTCTGATCTCACCGCCGTCTCCATCAGTTTTAAGGTGACTTCTCCTAAGATGGATAAAGTTGAATCCTTAAAAATGGCCCATCTTGTATTGGAAAATTTTAACTCCAAGACCCATTGAGCTCAGCGGTCTCGTTGGTCTTTTTTTCATAATTGTTTTCATAAATTTTTTCATAAAAAGGATTTTCGCCCTCTGATCCAATCACCCGGCAAATTTCTTTAATTCTTTTGTTTTCCATATGGATGACATAATGGATATTTTTGCAGGCGAGTTTGGTAATCAAACTGAAGTCGATTTCCAGGTTGCCGGAATAAAGAGAAAACAAAAGGGCAATCCGCGAGAGCGCATCGACTGCTGAATTGGCGTGGATGGTGCTCATCAGCCCCGTGTGACCGGTGTTCATCGCCAGCATAAAGGGCACTACTTCCGTGGATCGCATTTCTCCCACAATCAAACGATCAGGACTCATCCGCAAAGCATATGCACAGTAGTCCTTCAGTGATTTTTTGTTGAGTTCATCCTGGGCCAGCAACGAAGTTTGATTGGGAGAAAAAGTCATAATCTCATGGGTGTCTTCCAGCACCACCACATGCTCCTCGGGATCGATTTCCGAGAGCAGCGCCCGTAAAAAAGTGGTCTTGCCCGAACCGGTACTTCCCGAAATCAAAATATTTTTTTTGTCTTTTACCAGCGCGATTAAAAGTTCATTGACCGCTGCCTCTTCCTGGAAGAGCTCCAGCGAGGGATTGGTTTTTTGCATGGCCCGCAGGAAGATTTTGGATTTTCGGTTGGCCGAAGTGGAGTGATGAATGAGTGTCACCCGAAAGTCAGCACCAAAAAGACTGGCCGAAAAACTGGCGAAAGGTTCAGCGAAATTCCACGAAATATTATTCTTAAGAGCAAAAACTTCAAAACTTAATTGATAATCGGCCAGCGAGAGATCTTTTATTTCCAACTCGATTTTTTTATGATGAAAAAGAATTTGCACCGCCTGGTGGGAGTGAAAAATCGCTTCGGTGAAGTTTTCATGTGACAAAATGTTTTTGATAAAAAGCTGGTGGTGAATATTATTAAACCACTCTTCCAGAAACAAGACTTCTTCACTGGAAAATTGGGTTATTCCCAGCTCATTGAGGGTGGAGTGGAGTACATTTTTAAATTCCAGGTTCAATTCCTTGGCGCTCAGTTTTTTATAATGAGCAATAAACAACTCCAGAACTTCGGTCTGATAGTTTTGCAAGATTTGATCATTCTTCATTTTCATCTACCTCAATAATTCCGGTAATCGTTTTATAATTGCTCTGGTTACTTTTTGATTTAAATAATTCTCCCAAAATGGGAACGGCATTTAAAAAAGGCATCTGATCTGTCGACTTGCCTTCGGTCTTTAAGCTGATCTGAAAAATTTTAACAGCTGACTTCAGCCCAATGATCACCGAGGATTTTTCCTTGTTGCCGCCGATACTGCCAACTCCACTGGCATCGCTGTTTGGTTGGGTGAGTTCCGTTTCATAGTTGATTTTTAATTTGTCGCCAAAATTTTCCAGCACCACTTTAACTTTGAGACCCGCAAATTTCCAATCGGTGCTTTGGACATTGTTGGCATTGATGTTTTTAAAGGGAATGTCGGCCCCGATTTGCATTTCGGCCGGCGATTGGGCCCGCACCAAGCTGACGGGCTCGGCCAGGGTGCTCAAGCGTACTTTTTTCTGAGAGAGCAACACCTGGTTTTTTTGCACAATTTTCTCCAGCGGGATAGAAAGAAAATCGGAGAGACTGCCACTGATTTGTTCCAGCCCCAGTCTTAAATCTTCACCGTCGAGTTGTTCGAGTTGGATCAGTTTAATTTTTAAGCGGTAATTTTTTTTGTACTGCTGATTGTTTTTTTGGATTAGCGCCAATTTATATTTATCATTTAAATATTTTTTGAGGGATTCGCTGGGAGCCTCGTTTTCAGGATAGAAACAAGTCACACTCGAGAATTCACTCTGGCACTTGATCGAATCTTTATAATCGTCAAAAAAAGCAGTGTAGACCCCGGCAAATATTTTATTTTTAAGTTCCTGGCCGATCAGCACTTCATCTAATAATAGCCCCTGGTTTTGTTCCAGCAGCAACTTGTAGTCAAAATACTGGGAGAGCGTCTTGAGCACCCCGGTGACTCTGAGATGGGGGATCATGATCTGGGAGGAGAGTCCCAGATGGGCAGTGATTTCGGCGAGGTGCAAAAATTTGGCCTCTTGTTTTTTGGAAATGACAGAAACCTGGTAAGTTTCCAGACTTTTGTCCTGATTCCAGACCAGAATTTCGGTATGTCCGAGTTGGGCGCCGCGAATAAGCAGTTTTTTACTCTTTTCATTTAAGCGGTAGGTGATAACCTGTCTGTTCCCAATATTAAATTTCTCCATGGCCATAAGGCCAATTTCGGTGGACTGGCCGCGCGCCAGGATAATATCGTGAGAAATTGTTTCTGCGTTAAGAGTTATCAATGGGGATATGGAACAAATACTTAGCAGTATTCCTTTGACACATGGCCTTTTGGCAGGTAGAAAATAGGGCTTAATAAAGTTAATAAATTTGCTATAAAGTGAAATGTTGGATCTATATCTAGAAGGGAGTTTACAAATGGTTTCAAGAACATGTGTTACTACAAACAGAAGACTAAGAAAGAAGAAAAATGGTGGAGCGAAGAGAAAAGCTGCTAATAGAAATAAAGGTACAACTCCAAAGTTCGCGATCCACGCTGCGAAATAATTTTTAATTAAATTGTTATTCGAAAGTATAAAATGGCCGTCTTGTAAAAGACGGCTTTTTATTTTCTGCAGTTTGAAGTTCATAGCTCAACTCCCTCGCTTTGATTTAAAAAAATTCCCAATGAATTCTTCACCACATACTGATTCATTTTTCTCACCTCTAATTCGCCACTGGCCAGCAGGCATAGATGAATAATGGCCTCTGATCTCACTTCACAACTCTGATTGGTGTTTCGTAAGGTAATCAATTCTTGCGGGAGTTTAAATTTTTTAATCAAGATGTTCACTAAAAGTTCACCTTCACTGGAAGTGGCCAGGTTTTCAATCAGAATCACTTCCCGCGAGAAGGCGGGGGCCGCACTGAAGGCCAGTTGGACAATACAAATGATAAGGCCACTAAAGATCGATTTCATAATGAGACACTCGCTTGTTGATTGTTTTTTTAATCACGGGATTAAGCTTTAGTTCTGGAATAGCTATCATTTCAACTTCTGCGTCCGCACTGAGTTTCAGGACTTCACTTTCGGGTATTTCAATTTTGAAACGACTCGGGCCCTCGGAGGGACGATTGGCGTCTTTAACTTCTTCATGCAGATAGGCGCGACTGATCAGAATTTTTTTGGATTTGGTCATGAGGCTGACCGCTGTTTCGGTGGCGCTGGGATCAAGATCAATTAAAACGGTGAGCGGAACCACGATCATTTTATAATGAGGGTGGAGGATTCTGCTTTTACTTATACTATTAGAGGTGACGGGAGCGGAGCTGCCAAATTGTAAGCACAATAGGCCAACCAACAGGTTGGAGGAAATGAGTGCCACCGCCATTTTTAATTTTTCTCGCTTTTTAGAATGACCCTTTTTTTTAATTTCATCGTACATTGTTCCATTCATGGTCGAATTCCTTTTGTAGTTTTAAGTGCTGGTTGTAGTAAGTGCGGTGGATTTGAAAAAATCCTCCTAGGATGGAGGTGATGACGAAGAGCCAGACAAGCATTTCAAGCTCGATAAACCCACGATCGCAATTTCTTCGCTTTGATAGCTGGGATCGGGGGTGAAGGCATTTTTTAACTGGAAAGAGCTTTTTAAACAAAAAGATTTTTTTAAACGAATGCCTTTGGGATTTTTGTAATAGCTGTAGGTCCATTGCTTTTCTCTCACGATGCTGGTTTCGTCAATATTGGTCACTAGCGCCAGCGTTTTTTGGATTTTGAAAGGTGTATTTTTGAGATAGGAGAGCGTTTCTGGAAATTGGCAGAATTTATTTTTGGAGAGTTTGCGAAGGTAGTTGAAATGGCGGAGATTGCGGGCGTGGGTTAGCGCCTTCCAGATCACTTCGCCTTCCACTCCTGCGATGACCGTCGATTTGGCGGCGAAAGCGGATCGTAGCCCCCAGTTGAAAACGGACATTTCTTTAATGTATTTTTTGGTTTGGATATTTAAGTAATGGCCGCATAAGTAACTATCTTTGCGATAGCGGGCTTCCGCATATTCGATTTTCATTTTGCTGGCATAAAAAAGCAGAAGCAGCGACAAGAGGGCGCTGAGGACGGCAGCATTGAGCGAGATATTTCCTTTGGGAGGAGTGATGAGTTCTTTGGTCGTTTTGACGAATTGGTCCTGCAGCTTGGTCAGCGCGCGGTCCGAGTGGATAAAGAGATCGGCCGTTTTCACGACCGATAAGAGGATTAGGCTAAAGGCCAGGATGTAGTTTAAGATGAACATCGTTTTTTTCAGGTTTTAAGGTTCTGGACGATTGAGCTTTTCATGTCTTCGACTCTTTTTTTCACCACATCCCCGAAGCCCTTGACCGCAGTGATGCAAACAATGCCTACCAGGCTGGAAATGATCACGTATTCCATGACCCCTTGGCCTTTTTGGTCTTTTAGGATTTTTTTAAAGAAACGAAGTTTAAATAAGTGCATTTTTCCTCCTGCGGATTAGTTTTGAGAGCTAATTTGCACGGGGCCTGCCATAAATAAAGCGCGGGATTTGGGCCAAAATTGATTAGTTGAGAAAAATAAGTGGTTTTGAAACTGGACTGAGGTAAAAAGTTGATTGCGCGAACAAAGCGTTGCGATTAAAATTTGACCATGGATTCAAAAACAAAATTATATGTCTTTGCAAAAAAAGAAGTGGCCCTCATTTTTATCTTCATGATCTTGATAGCGATTACCTCGTTTGTCATGGGAGTGAAAATTGGTAAAAATTATTCGCTGGAGATGGCAGGGATACTGCCCGCTGATCAACAGAAAGTGGTCGAGTTGCTCTCTAAAAAAGAGGAAGACCTAGAGGCCATTAAAAAGGACAATGAAGCTCATTTAGTGGAAAGTGGCGATATCGAGCATAAACTTCAAGAAAAAATTTCAGAAGAATTTGGAGCAGGCAGCGCGCCGGCAACTCCAGGCCATGGACCAACTGCCAATATGTCGACCGAAAAAGGCGAGAGTCTTTCGGCCAAAGACGGTCTGAGTGGAAAATTCACGATCCAGTTGGGAAGTCATCGCACCTTGAAAGAGGCAGAAGAATTCGCAGAGGGCTTTAAGGCCCGCGGATACGACACCATCATTAATCAAATTGAAATCAAAGGCAAAGGAACGTGGTATCGCGTGAGCCTTGGTGCTTTTGGCAGTTCAGAAGAAGCAAAGTCTTATATCGATAAAGAGAAAACTCTCTTCATCGGCCAGGATTATACAATTGTGAAAATGCCATGAGCAAAAACTTTTATTGTCTGATTATGGCCGGTGGTAAAGGGACGCGTTTTTGGCCTGAATCGACTGGGGCAAAACCAAAACAATATTTAAATTTGATCAGCAATAAAACGCTGCTGGCGGAAACGCTGGATCGTTTTGATTCATTGATTGCAAGTGAGCGCCGATATATCGTGACGGTTAAAGAGCAACAAGCTCTGTGCGAAGAAAGCTCTAATGGCAAAATTGCCAAAGAGGGATTGATCTTCGAGCCCTCGGGCCGCAATACCGGACCCTGTATCCTGATGTCGCTTGCCTGTTTATTAAATCGCGGAGTGAGTCCCGATGACGTGGTGGCGATTGTTCCTGCTGACCATGTTATTTTAAACACCAACGGCTTTCATACCACCCTTGAAAAAGCGGCCGACTTTTCTGTGCGCAATCAAAATATTGTGACGATTGGAATTACTCCTCATTTTCCGCATACCGGTTTTGGTTACATTGAAAAAGGTGAGATGGTGGAGGGTGAAGCTTTCAAGGTCACGCGTTTTAAAGAAAAACCTCACTACGAACTCGCTAAAGAATATATCAGAAGCGGAGACTATCTTTGGAACGCCGGAATGTTTGTGGCGCCCATTAAGATTTTACTGGAAGAATTTAAAAGTAATGCTCCCGAAATGTATGAACATTTCGAAGAGCTTAAATCGGTGCTCAATGATCCTGTGAAACTCAAAGCAGTTTATGAAAAAATGCCTGCGGACTCAATTGATTATGCGGTGATGGAAAAATCAAAACGTGTCTCGGTCATCCCAGCGACTTTTGATTGGAATGATATGGGCTCGTGGGATGCTCTTTCGTCGGTGATCGAAGAAACTCATGGCAATACACTGGTTAAGTCTGATGGAGCTTTCTTTTTAAACTCTGCCGACAATGTGGTCTTTGCTCCCAATCGATTTGTTTCCTTAATCAATATGGATAAACATATTGTGGTCGCCAATGACAAAGTGGTGTTGGTCGCCCCGGTGGCGGACGCCCAGGAAATCAAAAAAGTGGTGGAGCATTTAAAGCTGACCCGGCCGGACCTGATCTAATTTTAAAAAAATATGCTTGTCTTCATTTTAGCCTTCATGAACCTCATGAGGGATTTTTCACGTTTGAATTATCTTATTAAAATCATTCACTTTTATCTAGTGCTCTAACAACTTAAGTTAAATTTATGTCTATTACAGGGTGTAACTTTTAAAATGACCTTGTAATGAAAAATAATTGAAACTTAGTTTCAGTATGTTATAGTGAAACTAAGTTTCACTGCTCAAAAGGAGAACTGAAACTTGACTGTAACAATAAAAAAACCAATTAAGAAAACGACAAACGAGGTTTTTGCTTCAATAGATCAGGGACTAAATAGTGGTGACTACCTTATCTCTCTTCATGGACGTAAAAGAGGACAAGAGCGCAAAGTTAATGCACTTCATATTGTTCAGGCACTTCGAAGTCCAAATCGTAGGCATGAGGCAAAAAAAGATAAATACGTTGAAGGAATGTTTGATTGGAACTACAGCATATTGAGTAATGACATTGAGAAGAGAAAGTTACGAATAATTCTCACTTTTTCAGAACAAATGTTAATAGTAACGGTCATCGTCTTAAGTTAAGAACAAGGAAAAATGATATGAAAACAAAAAATGTAAAAGAATATAAATATTCTGATCTTGGTATCGACATCATCTTAAAAGATATTGTCCTTTATAAAATTGGCCGCGAGTGGTTACCAAAAATAGATATAGAGAAACTTTCCAAAAGAATTTTTTCTCTCCTCACATATAGGGCTGCGTCCTTTTCCGGCAATGAACTTTTGTTTATAAGAACGTATCTCCAAATGAGCAAAAGTGAATTTGGACGAGAGTTGAAAGTTTCTCATACAGCGGTTGCTAAGTGGGAAAAATCTGGAAAAAAAATTTCTTCGATGGATATTGGAACTGAACTTCTTTTAAAAATGATTATGGCCGAAAAAAGTGGTGCAACAGCATCGAAGTATAAAGAGATTTTCAAAAAAACAAAAGATCACAATCCTAGTGATAAGCAAGAGCAGTTCATACTGTATTCAGATGCAGCGTAAATAATTAGTCAAAAACAAATTTGGTAAAAATCAAAGTTAACTAAAATTTCGAGGGCACCTGATCTAATTAGTTCCCATAAAAAATATCGAAGAGACCAGATACCAGAATTTGTCCGCCGTTGTCAGCGGAGTGAACTCCCGCTGGCGCTCGGAAGGCATTAACGTCAGTGTCGTTCGGTTCAAAATAGCCATAAGGCGACAGTTCAGCGGTAAGCTCGGAGAGATCGTCGGCCACTACTTTGGTAAAGGTTGTTTCAGATTGAAAATATTCAAAATCAGTCAGCGTCACTTTAGTGGTGGCACATGAATACATCGGAGCGACGTAGTTGCTGTTTTCGATATAGCTGGTGATAAAGTTTGCACCATAGGCCAGTTGATCAATTCGCCATGGAATTTCGATCTGAGTGGCGGGACTATCGAGACCCACATCCAAAAGTGCCAGGATGGTGTTGGCCGCCGGCAAGGGAAGGCCTACGTAGTTATTAACGATGGTCTCACAAGTTAAATTTTCTCCAGATGGACTTGGGTCGTGGGACTTTAAATTAATTTGTCCAATACCGTATCCGGCCTTTCCAAAATCAGTACTAGTGATGTAACTTTTTTTGGCCAACTGAGTGGTCTGATAATAAATTTTAGGATGGCCAACTAAGAGATTGGGAAGGTCAGAGTTGATGATATAGCTTTTCTCATAATCATCAGACTTACCGGCAAAGGTTGAATCACCAGAAAAACGAAGACAATAATTACCATCGGTAGGTCCAAATTTTAATTTGGTGGAATAGGTAAGGGCGCTCGTTTCAAGGTCACAGCAAGCGGCCCCTGCATCGACGCCGATACAGTATTTAATTGTTGAAGTGTAGGCACAGCTTAAATCAATTCCCACCGGATGGTTGAATGATCCTCCCTCTACGCTGGCGGAACAGCTGTTTTTGGCAGTTGGTTGAATTGGTGGTGGCGGACAAATGCCTCCAGGGCAGATCGGCTTAACAATGCACTTAGGACCAGGACAAATTGGTGGTTCCAGCGGAGGACAATTGGGACCGGAACAGACAAGCGGCGGACAATTGGGGCCGGTACAAACACCACCACCGCCACCACCACCGCCAGACTCATTGTTAGCAACAGAACTCGAAGATTTGCGAGACTGATCCATATTCTGGCGATTAAGCGGAAGATTAGAGGCCATATTAGTCGCCGGACGAAATCCACCAACACTGTTGACGAATTTGTTGCCGGTATTTTCTACAACTTCTTCTGGAACATTATCGAAATTTGATTGATTAAGATTCTCTCTACTTCCTTCGGATGGAGTCGGTTCGCTCTTACTTGGAGTATTTTTTCTGGCCTTCTGGGAGGCAGGACTTCTATCTGAAGCCAATTTATTTGTTTTCTTAGTCGACTCTTTAGAAATCTCAGGTTCGTCGTCTTCTTCATTAGATGGAGACGGCAAGTTGAGGTTAACTAAAAAATTAACTAATAGAGCTGTGGCAATTAATGATCCTGCAATTTTTAAATTAAACATTTTTCATTCTTTCCTAGGTTCCAGACTCTCTGAAATCTATGTTAAGGCCTTATGCCCGTGTTTTCTAATCGGCTAATAAGATCGAAAACTTGAGCGAAGTGAACGGGAAAACGAAGAAAATTTATGCCCAGAAATATTGGCAAGCATTTTCAGAGCTTAGTAGCAAGGAACTGGGAGCAGGGTGGGTAATGGCCAGGGATTAAAGAGCTTTATCAATCTTATGTAAAGTTTTGCCCGTTGGTTAGCGATGGCCAACTATAATACAATTAGACGATTGGCCGAATTTGTTTGGCCCAGGTATCTAATGATAAAAACGGGTTTTAAATTTCAAACTAAGAACCAAAATTGTTTTAAGAACATTTCCCTATCTCTATATTTGTTTTGCAGTCTTTTGTTTTCTCTCAATTCTTTTGCCGCCGATTCACTTAGTTACTCCGGTCGATTAGTGAAGGCCGATGGCTCTCCGGTCGCGGGGCCGGTTAATTTAAAAATTGATCTCGCTTACACCAGTGCGCCAACGACCATTCTTTGCTCGCAAGATTTTTCCAGTGTGGCCTTGAGTAATGGGGTCTTTCATTTAAAACTCGAGCTGGTATGTCCAGGACCTCCGGTTAAAACAGTGACTGAAATACTGAGCGCAGTTCCCGCCACTTTTGCTGCCGCTCTTCGCGTAAGTGATGTGAGCAATAATAAAATTTATGCTTTCCAAGAAATTCACTCCATGCCCTTCTCTACGATTTCTGAAACGGCCAAACAACTGGCGCAATTAGGAGCAGTGAACGGAGAAGTGCTAAAATGGAATGATACGACTAAAAAATGGGAACCGGGCACTCCTGGTGGTGGGGGAACGGTGACCAATGTCACGGCAACTTCTCCGCTCGCAGTGGCCAGTGGTGCGACTACCCCAGCGCTGTCGATTGCCAAAGCAACGACTTCGACCGATGGATATTTATCCGCTACTGATTGGAACCTGTTTAATAATAAAGTGGGAGTGACCACTGGTGGAACAACATTGCAGTTTTATCGCGGCGATAATTCATGGCAGACGCTCAATACAAGTGTGGTTCCTGAAAGTGGAGTGACTAATTTATATTTTTCCAACGCCCGAGTTTTAGGAGTGCCACTGGATGGTTTTGTGGCAGGACCGGGAGTTATCGTAGCGACAGATACGGTCCTTCAAGCCTTTGCTAAGACCCAGGGACAAATTAATTCGCTAACTACTGATGCCGCAAAATATTTAATTAAAAATAACACCGACTCCATCACTGGTGTCGTGAGTGTTGGGACAACTGGCCTCTTGCAATTAGTTTACACTCCAACGGGGTTAAACGATGCGACCAATAAGGCCTACGTCGATAGTCGCGACGATACGAAATTAAATTTATCGGGTGGGACAATTTCCGGCGACGTAAGTTTTGAAACCCAAATAAAATTAAAAGATGGAGCGACTACTAACTACGTCACTCTTAAAGCACCGGCCAGCGGAACAACTTCTCACACCCTGACTCTACCGGGAGTAGTGGGAAGCAATGGACAAGTTTTAACCATGACTGGAACGGCGGGAGTTTTAGCATGGGGATCACCTGCCACCACTGCCACTCCAACTGGTGCTGCCGGTGGGGATTTATCCGGAACGTATCCCAATCCAAGTATCACCGCTCTTGATGCCACCAAAATTTCTGGTGGCACAGTCGATAATACAGAATTTAATACACTCAATGGTGTGACTAGTTCTATTCAAACTCAATTGAATGCTAAGGAAGCAGCAGTGAGTGCGGGAACAACGGTTCAGTATTACCGTGGAGATAAAAGTTGGCAGGCATTAGATACCTTGGCGGTTCCTGAAAATAGCAGACTCTATTTTACGGAGCCTCGTGTACTGGGCACAGTTCTGGATGCTTTTAGTGCCAGCAATGCCGCGATCGTTGCCACCGATTCAGTGCTCACGGGTTTTAATAAAGCTCAAGGACAAATTAGCAATTTAAATTCCATTAAAGCAAATGTCGCCGGTGATACCTTCACGGGGGATGTGGTTTTAAATACTCAATTAAAATTAAAAGATGGAGCGACTGCGAACTACGTCTCTCTCAAGGCGCCGGCCAGCGGAACAACTTCCCACACCCTGACTCTGCCGGGAGCGGTGGGGAGTAGTGGTCAAGTTTTAACGATGACTGCGACTTCCGGTGTTTTAAGCTGGAGCACGCCGGCGACCAGTGGAACTCCTTCAGGAGCAGCGGGTGGCGATTTAAGTGGAACTTATCCCGCTCCAACTATTACGGCGCTAGCGGCGACTAAAATTTCAAATGCTCTGGTGGACAATGCAGAATTTGATACGCTCAATGGAGTAACAAGTTCTATTCAAACTCAGTTAAATAATAAACAGCCACTAGATACCACTCTCACTTCACTGGCCGCTCATAATTCTAATGGCATTTTAGTGCAAACGGCAGCGGATACATTTACAGCAAGAAGCATTGCGGGGACTGCCAATCGAATAGCGATCACCAACGGTGATGGGGTGCTGGCAAATCCGAGCATTAATATAGACACAACTCTACTTCCATCGCCTCTGGCGGGAGATGCAGGAACATTTTTAAAGGCCAGTGGGGCGAATGCTTCGGCCTGGAGTGCCTTGGGCCTATCTGACATCACCACCGCCTTGGGTTTTACTCCGCTTAATAAAGCAGGGGATGCAATTAGCACTGGAACCTTTACCTTTTCGGGATCAGCGGTGCTGCGAGCACTTGATCCGGTCGCCGGGACAGATGTCGCCAACAAACAATACGTCGACAGTTATGGACAATGGACAAAATCGGCAAGTGATGTTTATCGGGCCAGTGGGAATGTAGGGATTGGAACCACAACTCCAGCCAGCGCCCTCGATGTTAATGGAGTGATTACTAAAAACGGAAGCATCTCAAAAACGCTGGCCTATGCCGTAGCGACCGCGACTAATGTCACCATCAATCTTCCCAATGGAGGAACGACACTCGTTGATGGGTATGTTTATAAATTTAACCTGGCCACACAAGCAACTGGCACGACCACCGGTGCCGCCTATATTGTCTATCAAACCGGCGTGGGGACCTGGGCCACTAAATTAGTGAGCTCTAACGGAAGCACTTCCAATCATCCTTCACTTCAAATTAGTGGAAACAATGTTCAAATTTTTCATAACCATCCTGCGACCTATACGATAGGGGTGCTGGCGGAAGCAATCCAAACTGGAAATACCAGCGTCATTAGTCCACATTATTTTGGATTAGAAGGTGCAATTACTAACAACGCTGGCGCTGTTGGGATTGGAACCACAACTCCTCAAAGTAAACTCGATGTAAACGGAGCTATTCGTCTTGGGACAGATGCCACGGCCTGCTCGGCAGCCAATGCTGGAGCGATGAAATTTGCAACTCCTAATGTGGAATATTGTAATGGCACGGCCTGGACAATTTTTGGAGTGAATGGGGCAGCAGTTGCCAGCACTCAAATTACTGATGGAACAATTGTCGATGCCGATGTCAATGCAGCCGCCAACATCACTGCGACTAAACTGGGAACAGGTGCGGTTGATAATACTGAATTTAATTATCTTAACGGTGTGACGAGTGCGATTCAAACTCAACTCGATAATAAGCAGCCACTGGATGCAACTCTTACTTCACTGGCCGCTTACAATACCAATGGAATTTTAGTGCAGACGGCAGCAAATACTTTTATTGGAAGAAGTATTGCCGGTACCGCCAATCGAGTGAGTGTGACTAATGGAGATGGAGTCCTCGGCAATCCGACTCTCAATCTCGATACAACCTTACTTCCTTCACCGCTTGCCGGAGATACGGGAAAATTTTTAAAAACGACAGGCGCCAATGCTTCGGCCTGGAGTGTATTAGCTTCTTCTGATGTGACCGGGGCCTTAGGTTATACGCCTGTCAACAAAGCAGGGGATTCGCTGACAACCGGAACGATTGCTCTTTCTGGCGCGGCCGCACTGACAGTTCAAAACCCAGTCAATCTTTTGGACGTGGCCAATAAACAATACGTCGACAGTTACGGGCAGTGGACTAAAAATGCGAGTGATATTTATCGGTCAACTGGAAATGTTGGAGTGGGAATCGCTGCACCGGTATCGAAACTTGATGTAGTCTCTAGTACCAATCAGGCCATGAATGTCACTCGAAGTTTTGTCGGACTGACTAATACAACTGGGGCTTTTATTGGGGGAACAGATACAGCGACGACCAATACTGGTATTTATGTCGTTCAAAAAGATGGTGCTGGCCTTTCATCCAATGGAACTTTTCTCTTAAATGTTGTGCATGATAGTTTGTCCAAAATGCTGGTGACTGGAGCTGGTAATGTCGGGATTGGGACGACGACACCGTTGTCTCCACTACAGTTAGGTAGTGTCTTTGCCTTACAGCAAGATATTAATAGTGGTTATATCGGCGCAAACTTTGGTAGCGGCACAAGTGGAAACTATATTAAGAGTCAGTACTCGAATCAAATAATGTTTGATTCAGCAACCGGGAATATCAACTTTAAAGTGGCACCCTCAGGAACTGCGGGTAATGCAATAACGTATAAAAATGCGATGATGATCAATGCTGCTGGTAATGTCGGAATCGGGACATCTGCACCATCCATTTACCAACATGGTGGGACAGTATCAGTCACCGAAATGTATAATTCGGGAACAGCAGCGAGCAGTCAGTCTCAATTCATTGTGAGCTCCGGTTCAACCGCTGCGAACTCCGCGATTGGTGGAATTACAGCAGCACTACCTAATTCAACAGCGACAAACAAAGGTGTTGGTTATGCTGCCTTCTCGACGGGGTCTGCATCTACCGCTGCCAATCCTTCATCTAATTATGTTATTGCGACTCGAGACATTACGGATACGAACTGGGTTGAGAGAATGCGAGTGGCAGAGAATGGTAATGTTGGGATTGGAACGACGACCCCGCTGGCCGAGCTTCATGTCGAAGGCGAAATAACATCGAGAGGTGGTTCCTTAATTTTGCAACGTCCGGTTACAGCAGGAGGTTGGGCAAGAGGAATGATGTTTACACCTGATGGTTCAGTTAATCCAACCGCGAGTGGTCTTGCTGGTATTGGGGTTTATGGAACAGCTACTACGCAAGAAAGTATCTTTTTAACTTTTGGTACTTCTCCTTGGGCCTCTTCGACCGGAATTCAAATTTTGCCATCGGGTAACGTCGGGATGGGAACAACTACTCCGACCAGCCGTTTGCAGGTTATTGGGACAACGGCGACGGATAGACTTAATGTCGGTGGTTCGGGCTATGGCCTAGTCAACGTCAACGTACTAAATGACAACACCGCAGGATATGCACTTCACTATCCAGGCGTTTCAGCATGGCAATTAGGGCGAAGAGGTGGTTCTTTTTCTATCGCAGTGACAGGCGGAGCGGGGGCCGATGCCATGGGCACCGATTTCTTTTCAATCACCCAAGCAGGTAAAATCGGAATTGGTATGCTCAATGCCACTTATCAGCTTCAACTCTCGACTGATTCAGCAGCGAAGCCCGGAACAAGTACCTGGACCATTGCTTCAGATGAGCGCTTGAAAGATATTCGTGCGCCATTTTCCAGAGGACTCGATGCGGTGGAAGGAATTAATCCTATTTATTTCCGTTACAAAGAAGGAAATCCTTTGGATCTACCTTCTGATAAAGAATACGTTGGGATCAAGGCCCAGGATGCAGCGAAATTTGTTCCAGAGGCCGTTCATAAAGATGAAAAAGGTTTTCTTCATGTCACCAACGACGCAATCATTTGGACGATGTTGAATGGATTGAAAGAACTTTATCACCGTTGGACTGATGATAAGGCCGTTGTTCATCGTGAGATTGCATCGGTAAAATCAGAGAATGCTCAGTTGAAAGCGAATGATCTTGCGAAAGATAAAAAAATTAAACAACTGCAAAAAGAAAATCTTGAGATCGCAGAAAGGCTTAAGCGCTTAGAGCAAATTGTCTTAAAGAAAAAGTAGTCCACCTCAATGCTCTAAATGTGGGCAGCTCTCCTCAATCATTTTTAACCGCCTAATCGTCTCAGACATTTAAGTCGCTGTAATCAAGACAGCTGCAAAGAGAGTGAAGGGATTGTTCCCGTCCAGAGATATAATAAACTCATTATATTTATTAGGAAAAATCCGATAGGTAAGTAGAGTTTTTTTTGTGGGGATAGTGAGAATTTAAAAAAATGAATCTTAGGAAACTAAAGATTATCGAAATTAATTTAGAGAACATTTTTTGTTCTTTCATTTTGTTGTTAGTTTTTTTTATTTCTCCCAATTCTTTTGCCGCCGATTCGCTTAGTTACTCTGGCCGCTTAGTGAAGGCGGATGGCTCTCCGGTTGCGGGTCCAGTAAATTTAACGGTTGATCTGGCCTACACCAACACTCCAGGAACCATTTTGTGTTCTCAAAACTTTTCGAGTG
>Ga0066404_1000100_pt1 | contig 22257 bp, 19 predicted proteins | sample LakWasMeta4_LOW4_2_FD_59491 | JGI IMG/M metagenome (GOLD analysis project Ga0066404, IMG submission 59491) | Freshwater sediment methanotrophic microbial communities from Lake Washington under simulated oxygen tension - Sediment Metagenome 4_LOW4 | ecosystem: Environmental > Aquatic > Freshwater...
TGCTCGGCGGACAGCACGCCAGTTTTCTGGAATTGATTAATCAAGTCGGCGTCAAACTCAATCGCAAGACACCGAAAAAACCGATACCTGCCTTTGCGCTGCGACTATTTGCCCAGTTGAAATACGGCGTATCACTGATTACCCGGGTGGCACCGGATATTACGCCTGAATCGGCAATGTTCACGATTCACGATTTAAAGGTGGATTCTGGAAAAGCCAAACGCGAGCTTGGGTACATCGAAACCGATCTCGATGCCTTGCTGGATGACACGATTGCGTGGTTGCGGGCGGAGAAGATGATTCGCTGATATCTATCCGGCCATATAGTGCTTTTAAAGCTCGATGGCGGCATACGAACGCTGCACGCCAAGATGCCGTTACAAATAAATATCCGGCTTGCTGATTTCCATGGCGCGATCCGGTTTTGCGAGCACGGAGAAACCAAAACCTTCATAAAGCCTATGGGCATCGGCCGTCATCAGCATCCATCGGCGCAGGCCTTGCAGTTCCAGATGCGATTGCACGCTTCGCATCAGTTTTTTAGAGATGCCAAGTCCCCGAAATTCCGGCAAGACAAAAACATCGGCCAGATAGGCAAACGTGGCGGCATCGGTAACCACGCGGGCAAAACCGACTTGCTTGTCCTCGAGGAAGGCGGAAAAGCAGTACGAATTGTCGATGGCCTTTTTCACGACGGCACGCGGAATATTCTTCGACCAATAAGCTTCTTGTGAAAGAAATGCGTGTACGACATCCAGATTAACTTCGGCGCGATCAGTGGAAATTCGAATTTCCATATTTTTTAATCATTCCTGTCGGGAAGGTTCGTCATCCCCGAACGCTCTTGTCGGGGACCCAGTGACTTCATGCATCAGAGCAACGGCGCTGGGTACCCGCTTGCGCGGGGAAGACGATGGTTTTATATGGGCACGTGATGTAAGTATTCGTGCCTGATCATCGTTGTCACAGGAATTAACCATTCAAATACTCCGGCAACCAGGTCGCGAGTTCCGGCCAGACCATCACCAGTGTCAGCATCAGAATTTGCAGGCAGATAAACGGAATGACGCCACGATAGATATCCATGGTTTTCACTTCCGGTGGTGCAACGCCGCGTAAATAAAACAGGGCAAAACCAAACGGCGGCGTCAGGAAAGAGGTTTGCAGATTGATCGCCATGATGACGCCCAGCCAAATCGGGTCGATACCCATGGCCAGCAATACCGGCGCCACGATCGGAACGACGACAAATACGATTTCGATAAAATCAATGACGAAGCCGAGCAGAAACATTACCAGCATCACGATGAACAATGCACCCCATTTGCCGCCAGGCACATTGCTCAATAAATGATGCACCAAATCGTCGCCGCCGTATCCGCGAAATACCAGCGAGAACAGCGCCGCACCTATCAGAATGGCAAATACCATACCAGTGACTTTGGCGGTTTCCTGCGAGACCTGTTTGAATTTTTGCCAACTGAGTTGCTTGCCGATCAGGGCAAACACCATGGCACCGACAGCGCCTACGGCGGCCGCTTCGGTCGGTGTGGCAATGCCGAACAGGATTGAACCCAGTACTGCCAGAATCAAGCCCAGTGCCGGAATAATCGCGCGGCATAATTCCCAGACCGAACGCTTTGTGGTTTCTTTCATCGCCGGTGCGCGCAATGGTTCACGCCAAGCCACCCAGAGCACGTAGATCAAATACAAGGCCACCAGGCCCAGGCCCGGGATGATGGCGCCGACAAACAAATCGCCAACCGATACCGTGTCCGGCGAAAAATTGCCGAGTTTCAATTGCGCTTGTTGATAGGCATTGCCCAGTTGATCGCCAAGCAAGACCAGAATCAATGAAGGCGGAATGATTTGCCCCAGCGTTCCGGAAGCACAAATCGCACCGGTGGCAAGTTTTGGGTCATAACCGTGGCGCAACATGGTCGGCAGGGAAATCAAACCCATGGCGACAACGGTTGCACCGACGATACCGGTGGAGGCGGCAAGAATCGCACCGACAATAATGACGGCAACGACAAGCCCACCGCGGATTTGGCCGAAAAGTGATGCAATCGCTTCCAGTAAATTTTCGGCGATACGCGATTTTTCGAGCATGATCCCCATGAACACGAAAAGCGGAACCGCCATCAGCGTGGTGTTGGTAATCGTGCCGAAAATCCGGTTCGGAAATGCTTCGAGAAAGCTGGGGTCGAAATTGCCCAGCGCCATGCCTGTGGCGGCGGCCAGCAGGGCGACACCGCCAAGCACGAAAGCGACCGGAAAGCCGCTCGACAAACCTGCCAACAAGCCCAGCATGAGCAGAACCAGCATGATGATGTGCTGCGTTTCCATGCTCATGCGTTTGTTTCGCTTTTAAAAACATGCCATGAGCGAATGGCATTGGCGAGCGCTTGAAAAATCAACAGAACCGCAGACAGCGGAATCAGGGTTTTTATCAGGAACCAGCCAGGCAGGCCGCCGGAATTCGACCCTTCGTTCTGGGACCAGCTGACGGCGACATAATCGAAACTGATCCAGCACCAAAAAATAGCGAGTGGCAATAAAAAAATGACAATGCCGATGATTTCCATCAGGGCCTGTTTTCGTTTTGACCAGCGTTGCGAAAAAATATCGACGCGAACGTGGCTGTTGTGTTTCAAGCCATAGCAAAGCGCCAGTAAAAAAGCGGTGCCATGCAGCCACTGCGTGAGTTCCTGCGAAGCAATGGAGCCGATACCGAAACTGTAACGTGCCACGACCAGGGCAAACATCAACGCGACCAATAATACACAGCAGATAGCTGCAATATTGCCGGCGAACTCGGTGATGGCGTCGGCGCTGCGAATAAGGAATTTCATGCGGAGTGATCGAAGTCGACGGGAAAGTCGAGAAAGCGCTTGTTCATGGATTGGATGTTATCGGAAGAATGCACATCCGGGCCGCGTGAGCGAATGTCCGGATGTGCGTGGTAGATCGTGGATGAGCAACAATTCCGCAAGCCGGCTTGTTTACCAGGTGGCAATGATCCAGCTAACCGGCACGACACCACCGGCGGCTTCCGCATCGGCACGATCCAATCGGCCATCGCCGTTGTTGTCCATAATGTAGTAAGGCTTGCCGCGGGTTGGAGTGACTTTAACCATCCTGACAATGCCGCCTTCGCGGTATTCCTCGACCACATCGCCATTGTCGCGGGTGCGAATGCTGACGCTGGGACCATTTGCCTCGCTTTCCTTGGCCGGTACTTTTTCCGGAATTGGTGCGTCTTCTGCCTTGGCCTTGGGTGCTTCTTTTTTGGCCGGTTCGGCTGCGTTGCCCGCAGTGACGAAACCCAGCGAAGCAAGCGTTAATAATGTGCCGAAAATGATTTTCATGGCTTTTCCTTGAGTAATACAGTGAACCCCTGCCCACAGCATCGCAAAGTTCAGCGGGGCACTCAAGCGGCGTAGAATAGCGGCTCGGTTAATTGTGAGGCACGCCATGTCCCGCCTGGTTCTGATTGATGGTTCATCTTATTTGTATCGTGCCTTTCATGCGCTTCCTCCGCTAACGGCGCCCGACGGCACGCCGACAGGGGCCTTGCACGGCATTGTGAGCATGCTTCGGGCAACCTTGAAAGAAAAACCGGATTTTGCCGCATTCGTCATGGATGCCTCAGGCCCGACTTTTCGCGACGATTTGTATGCCCAGTACAAGGCCAACCGGCCGCCCATGCCCGATGATTTGCGTGCGCAAGTCGAACCCATGATGCAGATCGTCGAGGCACTCGGTTTTCCGATACTGCGCGTGAGTGGTGTTGAAGCCGACGACGTGATCGGCACTCTGGCAGTCCAGGCCCATGAAAAAAATATCGATGTCGTCATTTCCACCAGCGACAAGGATTTTGCCCAGCTGGTGCGTCCCGGCATCAAGCTCAGCAATACGATGAGCGGCAGTGTGCTCGACACTAGCGAAGCAGTGATGGAAAAATTCGGCGTGCGTCCGGAGCAAATCATCGACTATCTGGCCTTGATGGGCGACAGTGTCGACAATGTTCCGGGCATCGATAAATGCGGGCCCAAAACCGCAGCGAAGTGGCTGGCGGAATATTCGACACTGGAAAATCTGGTCGCCAATGCCGACAAGATCACCGGAAAAATTGGCGATAATTTACGCGCGGCTTTATCTCGCCTGCCGCTAAACCAGCAGCTGGTAACGATCAAGACCGATGTGGCGCTCGATCTGGCCCCCGATGAATTGGTTCTGCGCGAAAAGCATCTCGATGAATTGAAGGCCCTGTATAAGCGCTACGGTTTTAATTCGGCCCTGAGAGAACTCGAAGGTGGCGGTGCCGTCACCTCTTCGGGGTCAAAGCCAGGCTCGGAGCCGACGAGAACAGCATCCTTGTTCGAGACGCCGGATGCAGCTTATTCGGTGAAAGGCTGTTATGAATGCGTCACGTCGGCCGAGCAATTGGCGGTCTGGGTCGAAAAACTCGAAGCATCGAGCCTGTTTTGTTTCGACACCGAAACCGATGCGCTCGACTCGATGCAGGCCGGTCTGGTCGGCATCAGTTTGTGCGTCGATACCGGTCATGCCGCCTACATACCGGTGGCGCACCGTTATCCGGGAGCGTCACCGCAATTGTCCTGGGAAGTAGTTTCGGCCGCCTTGAAACCGGTGTTGGAAAACGCCGCGATTCATAAAGTCGGCCAGCACGGAAAATACGATTTGCACGTGCTGCGTCGGCACGGGATCAACGTGCTGGGATATACCGAAGACACGATGCTGGAAAGTTTCGTGTTCAATGCAGGCATTTCCCGTCACGATATGGATACGCTGGCGCAGAAATATCTTGGCTACACCACAATTAAATTCGAGGATGTATGCGGCAAAGGCGCAAAGCAAATTTCTTTCGCCGACGTGGATCTGGAACATGCCACCGACTACGCCGCCGAAGATGCCGATATTACTTTGCGATTGCACCGGGTACTGTCTGCAAAGTTGAAGGCGACGCCAAGTCTCGAAAAAGTCTATCGCGATATCGAGATGCCGCTGGTACCGGTTCTGACGAGGATGGAAGCCAACGGCATCCTGATCGATGCAGTCGAATTGAAACGCCAGAGTGCGGATCTCTCGCAGCGCATGCACGCTACCCAGCAACGGGCTTACGAAATCGCCAACCGCAGCTTCAATCTCGATTCGCCAAAGCAGGTTGGCGCCTTGCTGTTTGAGGAATTGAAACTTCCTGCCCTGGTCAAAACGCCTACCGGTGCGCCTTCCACCAATGAAGAAGCACTCGAAGCCATTGCCGACCAGCACGAATTGCCGCGCCTGATTCTGGATTATCGCGGCATGGCGAAACTGCGCAGTACCTATACCGAAAAATTGCCGGAAATGATCAACCCGGTCACCGGAAGGGTGCATACCAGCTATCACCAAGCCGGTGCTGCGACGGGCCGGCTGTCGTCAAACGATCCGAACCTGCAAAACATTCCGATTCGCAGTGAAGATGGTCGCCGCATTCGCAAGGCATTTATTGCCCCGCCCGGGCGGGTATTGGTTGCCTGCGATTATTCGCAAATCGAATTACGCATCATGGCGCATCTGTCCGAAGACCCAGGACTTGTGAATGCCTTTGCCAGTGGCATCGACGTGCACAAGGCAACGGCGGCTGAAGTTTTCGGAGTTCCGGTGGCTGACGTGTCGGGCGACCAACGCCGAGCCGCCAAGGCGATTAATTTCGGTTTGATGTATGGGATGAGTGCTTTTGGTTTGGCGAAACAACTTGGCATAGGCCGCGGCGAGGCGCAGGACTATATCGCGCTTTATTTCGCGCGCTACCCCGGCGTGCGGGAATTCATGGATCGCATTCGTGCGAAGGCACGCGAAGACGGTTTCGTGGAAACCGTTTTTGGCCGCCGTCTTTATCTGCAGGAAATCCAGTCGCGAAATCAGGCGCAACGTGCCGGCGCCGAACGCGCAGCCATTAATGCACCGATGCAGGGAACGGCAGCCGACATCATCAAGCGCGCCATGATTTCCGTCGATGCATGGATTCAGCAACATTCCGACAAAGCGCTTTTATTGCTGCAGGTACACGATGAATTGGTACTTGAATGCGATCAGGATTTCATGCCAACGCTGATCACCGAGGTGAAGGCGAAAATGGAGGCTGCGGCTGAACTTAGAGTGCCACTGATTGTCGATGTAGGGTCAGGCAAAAACTGGGATGAGGCGCACTAACAAAAGAACAAACGCATTGGCGTTTTTATCTTATTGATTTTAATGCAGTTTTTTTGGTGTGAATATTGGCTGAACGGTTTGTATATTCAACAACGATATTCACGAACTTTACATGCCCCAAGGTGTCTCATATACGCAACGGACGCAATGTCCGTTGTGGATCACTCCCTCCCCTGAGTAGATCCTGGAATCCGGATTTCCCCATCCGGCTTCCGAAACCCTAGCCCCGCATGCTTCCCCTGGCATGTGGGGTTTTTTTTATGCTCAGACGCCAGTCTTGGTGTTTAAAGTATTCAATCGGATTCAAGGATCCTTACTCCGTCAACCAGTCACGCGCTTTCAGGTATTCCTGCAGTTTTGCTTCGGCGCTGCCGGGTTCGGGACTGTACTGGTACTCAAAGCGCACGCGCGGGGGCAGGCTCATCAAAATACTTTCGGTTCGACCACCGCTTTGCAAGCCGAACAATGTGCCTCGATCCCATACCAGATTGAACTCGACATAGCGGCCACGGCGATAAAGCTGAAACTCGCGTTCACGTTCGCCATAGGGCGTACTTTTTCTTTTTTCGACAATTGGCAAATACGCTTCCAGAAAACCGTTGCCCACTGCTTTCTGATAGGCGAAACAGGTGTCGAAATCCGGTGCATTCAAATCGTCGAAAAATAATCCGCCGACGCCGCGCGCTTCCTGCCGGTGCTTCAAATAAAAATACTGGTCGCACCATTGCTTGTGTTTCGCATAGCGGTCTTCGCCGAAAGGCTCGCAAACTTTTTTGGCTATTTGGTGCCAATGCAGCACATCTTCGTCAAACGGGTAAAACGGTGTCAGGTCGAAGCCGCCGCCAAACCACCAGATAGGATCGCCCTTTTGCGGTTGTGCCTCGAAATAGCGGACATTGGCATGTGCGGTTGGCAGGTAGGGATTGCGTGGATGAATCACCAGCGATACACCGACTGCCCGCCACGGCGCGCCCGCAAGTTCTGGGCGGTGCGCGGTAGCCGAAGGCGGTAGCGTATTGCCGGAAACATCCGAAAAACCGACGCCGGCCTGTTCGAACACGCCACCTTCTTTCATGACCCGAGAGCGACCGCCACCGCCTTCGGCACGTTGCCAGCGTTCTTCTTGAAATGTCTGTTCGCCATCGCTTGTTTCGAGCGCGGCGCAAATGCGATCTTGCAGATCGAGCAAATAGGATTGGACTGCAGTGACGTTTGACATGGGAACCTCGTGTTTCCCCTATGATAACGGCTCAAGGCATCGTTATAATAATGGTCAACCATGATCACGACCCAGCTTCCAGCCCGCATCAAAGTCAGTCATCTTGACAATCCTCAAGCGGCGTTCCAGTTCGATTTTTCCGATGGTCCGCATGCCGCCAATCGAATAGCCTGCGAATTCCTGTCTGGAACCGGCGATCTGGAATCCTGGCAGCTTCTCGATGAGGGACGATATCGATTCGTGGTAATCGATATTCCAGAAGCCGGGCTAGGGATAGAACAAGCCGCCGCCAAGGCCTATCGTGATTTGCTCGAACAGGTAAGGCCGTCGAACCATCCTTATCTGCTCAGAATCTGGAACTACATTTCCGCCATCAATCAGGGGCAAGGCGACAAGGAACGCTACCGCGGTTTTTGTGTTGGTCGTGCACAGTCGGTCGATAGTCAATTCAACACGCCGCCGCCGGCAGCGACGACTATCGGCAATGCTGGCAGCAGCGAAACTCCGGATTTTCACCTCCAGCTGATCGCATTGTGTTCCAGCGAAGTGGCGCGCACGCTGGAAAACCCGAGACAAACGCCGGCCTGGCGTTATCCGCGCGAATATGGTCCTGTCCCGCCGGGTTTTTCGCGGGGCATTATTCTCGATGAGGATACCGATACGCCCCGCCTGTTGGCATCGGGAACTGCGAGCATTGTCGGCCACGTATCGCAACATATCGGTGAAGTCGCGGGCCAGCTAAGCGAAAGCCTCGCCAATCTTGAAGCCCTGCTGGCCGAAGGCAGCAAGCAATCGGGGCGGGATTTTTATTTGGGCGACTGCGAGGCTTTGCGTGTCTATTTGCGCAAACCCGAAGATCTGCCGGTGGCCGAATCGATCATTACCGCCGCCGGAATTGATCGCGACCGGGTACTTTACCTGCACGGCGACATTTGCCGGCGTGAACTGGATGTCGAGCTGGAAGGCGTTTTCGTCGCGGCTTGATTGTGTCGGGACGATTCATGAATCTTCCCGACAGAACACACCAATGTTCAATCCATCGTGCCCGCGTACAAGCGCAAACATAATGTGCGTGACAAATTACGCAACACTTTCAAGGCAACCCCGGGGCTGTTTTCACTAAGCTCGTCGAAGGCCTGATTATTGATTGATAGCAGCAATGTGTCCGCAATGGCCGTGACGTCGGCACTTCTCGGTGTCCCCATCAGGAATGCCGCCTCGCCGAACAACTGGCCGGCGCCCAGTGTCGTCAATACGCGACGCTGCCTGCGTTGGGTCATCGAAACCTCGATGGCACCTTCGAGTATCAGGTACATCGCATCGCCGCCATCGCCCTTATTGAGCAAGACATCGCCAGGACCTGCGGCAATCTGGTCAGACCCCATAAAGAGCTCCTGTTTTTCTTCGCCGTTTAAATCATCCAGCAACGGAATGCTCGAATCCATCAATCGATCATCGAACTGCTTGAGAAATTCATCGATCGCCAACACCCGCACGCTGCCGGGTTTGCTGTGCGCGGGAAATGTCTGCTCGAACCAGTCGCCCAGACTGACATTGGGCGGATACTGCATGACTTGCGATAACAGCGGTGATTTTACCGCTTCAAAATGTCCCCAATCGCCGGTAATCATCACCATCGGAATTCTGAAGCCGGCCTCTTCGTGGACGAATCCCGATGTGTAGCGACGAAAACCCATGACTTCGTACAAAGACACCAGATGTGAAGGGCAGTGCAAAAAAGCCAACTCGCCGCCGGCCTGCCGTATGCAATCGAATGAAGCCTTGAAAAAACTGGAGGCGAGTCCTTTGTTGCGATAGTCATTGGTCGCAATCATTCGGGAGAAAATGTACTGCTGCGCCGGTTCCACAGGAAATTTGCCGTTGCCGTACTGTTCGCGCCAGCTACTTTCGTTGTCGAGTTGATCGACGGGGGTAATGCGAAAAGTACCCACCATCTTGTCGCCGTCGAATGCCGCCAGCACGATCGAATAGGCGTCTTCGGGGTCTTCGAGCCTCTGCAGGTCGTCATCAAGGCCTATCGGGCGCCGCCCCAATTCGTTGACATAGACCCGGTAGCGGAGTTGCGCTACGGCATCCAACTCTGTCGCGGGGTCGATGGGTCGAATCGTCAATGACCCCTGTTTACCGGTGGCAACATCCATCACGCCGCTCCCTCAAGCTGCTGGTTTCCCCATTCTGGCATTCTTGCCGGAATGTTTTCCACCATGCAGCCCCGGGAATCGTCCGGTTATCGGGGAACGAACCCCATTTAAGGCCGTGCCAGAGTTATGGTGCTTTCTGGCTGCCGATATGCCTGTCCAGAAAAGCGAGTAAGCGTTCTGCAAAATCCAGCTTATTGGCCATCAGGTAGTTGCCGTGACCTTCTTTCGGATAAATCACGGTTTCGACCGGAACGCGATTTCTTTCGAGCGCTGCCTGCATTTTTTTGGTGTGGGCAGGTACCGTAGTTGTATCCATTTCGCCAGCGGCGAGCATGACGGGCGCTTTAATTTTATGAGCGAGCAAATAGGGCGAGTAAAGGTCAAATTCTTCGGCTCCCAGTGTCATGTCCAGATACCGGCGCCCGGCAGTATTCACGTCGCTCCGGTCTGTGTATAGCTTTGCAAGATCATAAACACCCACGTTGCCGATGGCACAGCGATAAAGATCGGGTTCTTTCGCTACCCCCATCAAGGAAGCATACGCACCGTAACTCGCGCCATAAATGCAAATTCTTTTCGAGTCGGCAATGCCCTGGCTAATCAACCATTTGGTGGCATCGGTTAAATCGTCCTGCATGGCGCGGCCCCAGCCGCGGTAGCCAGCAGTTAGAAATTTCTTGCCGTAGTTGCCAGAACCCCTGAAGTTGACTTGCATGACGGCATAGCCACGGTTGGCCAGCATTTGCGTTTCCGGATTGAAGCCCCAGGAATCATAGACATCAAACGGCCCGCCGTGCGGATTGATGACGACCGGCAGATTCTTGCCGTTGCTGCCTCTTGGAACCGTCAGAAATGCATCGATGTCGAGACCGTCGCGCGCCTTGAATTTCACCGGCGTCATGACCGCCATGTCTTCGCTTTTAAGCCAGCTGGCACTGGAGGCGACGATGGAAACTTTGCCGGTGCTTCGGTCGTAAAGATAAAACTCCGCCGGACGCGTGTCCGAACTCACCATGTAAATCCCGCGTTGACCATCTTTGGTGTGGGAGGTCGGCCAAACATCGTCTTCCGGAAATGCGTTGAGAAGTTTCTTCAAGTCTTGGGCAAACGGATTTTCTTTCTGGATAAAACTCGTTCTCGGCAGTCCGTCATTAAAACGTATGGCATATACGCCTCCATCGACGGGTGATGTCAGGACACCCTCGGGATTGACGTTGTCATCGCGCAGCAGCAGGGTTTTCTGTTTTGTCGCGAAATCAAACTCGTAGACGCCATCGGGACCCTTGTCATCGTCAATCTGGAGATAAGCCTTTTTGCTATCGGCCGAGTAGCCAAGAATAGAGATCGTTTGACCGGTGTCGGCTTGCTTGTTTATGGGCTCCCAGGGTGCTTTGGTGTTTTCCTTGAAAAACAAGCGCTGGGTAATTTCTTGCGCAAAGTTACAAGAAGCAAAATAGACATCACCTAGCGCATTTGCTTCGAAGTCACAGTTTTGCTCGGGTCCATACACGGGAAGTCCGTGCTCGGTGCCGGTCATCACATTCATGCGCTGGGCGATAGGCGCATCGCCATAGAGTGCCTTTTTATTGGTACTCACCAGCACATTTTTGTCGTCGTTCAACATCGGACTAAGGACGGTGCCATCGCTCAAGTGGCCTTGCTTGCTGCCATCGGCATTGACACCGTAAATTGCCCACAAGCCTTGCGGTTGGGACAAGCGTCCAATCTTCATGGCGGAATTAAATAAAATCCGGTCATTGCTGGCCCAGAAAAAGCGGGTGACGTGGGCCTTCTCCTGAAGCACGACCTTGCCGGTCATCTTCATATCCGAGAGCCGGAGAATGATCAGAACAGTCCGGTTTTCCTGAGGCACCGTCGCGGCAAGATACTCGCCGGTGGGCGAGATCCGAATCATCTCGAAAGAATTGTCTTTATAAAAATCACTGACGGGGTATTTTTTTACCTCTGCGCCGTGACCGGGTGCTTGCACCAAGAGTGCAAGAATAAATGTGGCGATTGGCGCAAGCAAAGGTAGTTTCATGATTTCCTGGTGCAGCTAGTGATTAAAGTGTTTCGGGTTTTACTTCCGGTGCATCCGGGGCAGAGTCTTGTTTTTCAGCTTGTTTGGCAGCGGCTTTTTTGGCCTTTTTGGCCAGTTTTTCCTGCTCGATTTCTTCTTTCGTCTTGCAAGCCAAAATGCGTTCGCTGCCGAGAACGCGAATCTTCCAGTCCCTGTCCAGATCGCTTTTGACCTGTCCGGTGACTATGTAGCGCATGCAGGGTTTCATATTGAGATAAAGCGACTTGTCATGATTGGCACGGGCGATTTTCTTTGACGAATATTCCGCCGTCATCTGGATGAAATGGGCGCCGGGTTCCATCTTCATGTCGTAGCGTGGGCCGAAATAACCCTGGCCATCGACTGCACGCACCGACACCTGGAAATTATCGGTGTCGGTTTGATCGATATCGCGGGTTTCTATCAGGGCATATGGCGCCGCCGCCAGCATGGGAAGAATCATCAGCGAATGAAAGCTCATTTCGCGTCCTTTGAATCGGTTTTGAGCGATCGCTCAAACAACTCGTAGATGCGGCGGTACTGGTCGTACCAGCTTTCCGGATGCACATAGCCGTGACGCTCCAGCGGATAACTGGCCAGCTCCCATTTGTCTTTTTTCAGTTCGATCAGGCGTTGCGATAAACGTACCGAATCCTGATAGAACACATTGTCGTCCATCATGCCGTGGCTGATCAGCAAATGGCCGCGCAGGTTTTCCGCGTATTCGATCGGTGATGATTTTTTGTAGGCTTCGGGATCGAGTTGCGGCGTATTGAGAATATTGCTGGTGTATTCGTGGTTGTAGGAAGTCCAGTCGGTGACCGGGCGCAATGCCGCGCCGGCCTTGAAGGTATCGGGTGCGCGGAACAAAGCCATGAAACTCATGAAGCCGCCGTAGCTGCCGCCGTAAATGCCGACTTGCTTGCGATCACCTTGCTGGTTATCTACCAGCCAGTCGACGCCATCCAGATAATCTTCCAGCTCCGGATGACCCATCTGGCGATAGATCGCCGTGCGCCAGTCGCGGCCATAGCCTTCGGAGGCACGGTAATCCATATCCAGAACGATGTAGCCTTTCTGCACCAACATATTGTTGAACATTTGCTCGCGGAAATAGACCGGATAGCGGGCGTGCACGTTTTGCAAGTAACCGGCACCGTGAACGAACATGACAATCGGATATTTTTTGCCGGCTTCGTAGTTTGCCGGTTTGTAAAACTTCGCCCATATTTTTTCGGCGCCATGCTTTGACGGCACTTGCACGAATTCCGGCGCGATCCAGTTGCGTGACTTGAACTCGGGTGTGCGTGTGTCGGTCAGTGCCACCGTTGTGCCATCGGCGATGTTCACGACGGCAGCCTGCGGCGGCATGTAACTGCTTGAGTGGCGAACAAGCAGGGCATTCTCGTTGGGCGACAAGCTGAAATCTTCAACGCCGTTCAGGGCGGTGACTTCCCGGGTATTGCCGTTGCGATTTGCCGCGCAGACTTCATAGTCGCCCGGCCAGGCGCGGTTGCATAAAACATAGACCGTGGTTTTGTCGCTCGACCAGATGGGCGAGGAGGCTTCCCAGTTTCCGCCGGTCCATGCCGTTGCCTTGCCACCGGGATTCTTGGTGTAGACGTGCGAGTAACCGGTTTCTTCGGAAAGGTACCAAAGCGTGTTGTTGTCCAGCCAGCCGAAATCGTTGAAGTTCCAGTTGATCCAGGCTTTATCTGACAGACGATGTTGCGAGACCAGTTTTCCGTTCGAAAAATCGACGGTGGCAATCCAGCGGTCCTTGTTGTCGATGGCGCGCAACATGATGGCGGCTTGCGTGCCGGCATCATTGAACTCGATGGCATCGATACGCACGCCGCGATTGCCTTTGAGGGCATCGAGTTTTTGCGTCTTGCGAAATTCGGCCATCGGATCAGCGGCGATGCCGGGGAGACTGTCCAGCGAGACGTCAATGACCGATCCGGTTTTTGGATTCACCAACTTCAGGCTTTGCGACAAGGGCGGGTTTCTTCCTACGCGGGTACGCACATCTTCAAATTCTTCGTAACCCGATTCGGTCACGTATTTCGGCATTTTCCCGGCCTTGCCTTCATCCGCACCTTTGATGGAAGTTACCGCCAGCAACCATTGCCCGGCAGGCGAAAGTGAACTGGAATCAATCTGTATGTCGCCGCCGAGATAGGCATTGCCGATGGCGCGGCTAGTGTCGGCCTTGCGATCGGCTTCCGCTTTCGCACGGAGCGTTTCCCGGTCGTTTTTGATTCGCGTCAGCGTACTGCTCAGGCGCAATTGCAGCTCGCGCAGTTCATCGGGTTTGCCGTTTTTGGCGGGATTGTTCTCGGCGACCGGCAGTGCTGCAGGCTCGTGCATATGCGAATCAAAAGACCAGCGGAACCACTGGTTTCCCGTTCGGTAAAGCACCGAGGTGCCGTCGGCACTGAATTTCGGATCGGCTTCATTGTCGTTCGTGCGGGTAATTTGTTGCAGCGAACCGTTTTTCAGGTTGCGCAAAAACACGTCGCCGTTGCGGATAAACAGCGCCTGCTGACGTCTGGAATCGAAGATGAAATTATTTCCGTCCTGATTTGCCAGCTCGCTGCCTTCCAGTTTTTTGGCTGCGCCGCCTGTACGGTTTATTGAATAAACATCGCGAATGGGAGAGTCGGTACGCTTCTGGCTGTAATGCAGGTTTTGGCTGTCCCAGGCCCACCAGGCGCTCTCTACGGGTGTTCCAATCCAGTCAGGATGCGCCATTGCCTGGTCCAGCGTAATGGGTGTCGGTTGTGCCTGAACGGAAAAACTGGCCAGCATGGCCAAGGCAAGGGAGCGGATTCGCATGGAAACTCCGAAGAACGTAGTGAATGGGAAAGGCGCTAGGTTATCAAATCCGCTACCGCTTTCAGCGCCAGTCGGCGACAATTCGCCCATTGCCACACGATAATTCCATGATTGCCCATATCTACAAATCATTACGCAAGCCCGATGCCTACTTGTATTTGCGTGACAAGGATGCCTTCGGCCTCGTGCCGGACCTCGTTCGCAATCCGCTTGGCGGATTGGAATTCGTGATGAGCATCGAGCTCGGCGATGGCCGCAAGTTGGCGCGCGCCGATGTGTCGGTCGTGCGGTCCAATCTGCTTGATCGTGGCTATTATTTACAAGTTCCGCCTTCCGTTCTTGATCCTCTGGTGGCGGGAGGCGTTGGCGATGGCTGAGTTTTCCCCGGCAGCATCAAGGGTTAAGACAGGCTGGCGCCAGATCATTGCTTTCGCACTCGCACCCTTGTGTGCCGCATTGCCGGCCCTGATGGGGCTGGGTTGGACCATTCCTGCCTTGATTGCGACGCAACTGCTGCTCGGTTATGGATGGCGCTTGCTGGGTGCCGAACAGAAAAAACCATCGAAATCGAAAGTGAAAACCGACTGGATGGTTTTTGCCGGTTTATGGATCATGTCCTATGGCCTGATGGCGCTGTTTCTTTACTGGCCGTTGCAATCACTTCGATATAGCGGTGAGTTAATTTCGGCGCTGTGGTTGAGTGCGGCCGTGGCGCTGCTGCTGCTGATCTACTGGCGTCACTGGCCTTGGTTGGCCCTGGCTGACCAGGGTAGCGAGCGCGTTTCAAAATGGCATGTACTTGATTCCGCGCCGCAGGCTTACAGTCTGGCGCCGGGTTTGCTGGTGACCGTGCTGTGGTTTTTGGTGATGGCTTTGGGTCTGGGCCTGGGCTTGAACGATTTTATTCCCCAGGCAATATTTTTGCCGATTCTCGGTGCGCATTTCCTGCTGAGCGTTTTGCTGCATTGGCGTTTGCATGCCGTTGAAATTACCAGTCTTCGAAAGGCGACCGATGATCCTGTGGTTCAGACGGCGGCGAGTGCGCTGATCAATGAAAAACCGGCGCCATCCGAACCGGTCTCGCTATACGCAGCGGCACGTCGCAATCAGGTCGATGCCGCACTCGCCGCAATCGAGAACGGTGCCGATGTCAAAGCCTTGCCCGATAGCAAAGATGCCGATCAGCGAAGTCTGCCCATGCTGGCGGCATTGCTCAGTGACTTGCGTTTGCTGCGTGAATTGATTGCCCGTGGCGTCGATATCAATTACGCACACCAAGGGCTTACCCCCTTGCTGGCAGCGACCCGCGACAGCTGGCACGGCCGGCCGGAAGCGGTAATGATGCTATTGGCAAACGGCGCGGATACCCGCATTGCCGATAATGAAGGCTATACGCCATTGCATCACGCTGCACGAAGTTCTGATCCAGCCGTCGCAGCGCTTTTGCTCGATGCCGGTGCGTCGGGCGAAGCGCTAACCCATGAAGGTTTCAATGCGCTGGGCGTTGCCTGCATTGCCAATAATTGGCGACTCGCGAAATTCCTGATGGAGCGGGGCAGCAAAACCGAACCCGTCAACGGCCAGTCAGCCCTGATTGCTGCGGCGATGGGTGAAGATGATCCCGTCGGCGTGCAATTGCTGTTGCGTCACAAAGCCCGCGCTGATGCGCGTGGCGCTCAGCAAACAACGGCGCTCATACAGGCCTGTTCATTCGGCAATACCGATATCGTTGGCGTATTGCTCGATGCCGGCGCCGACCGCAACGCCAGCGACGAGCATCAAAACACTGCCTTGCTGGAAGTCGCAAAACACGGTTCGCTCGATACGCTTGTCCGCTTGTTGAAAGCCAAGCCGGATTTATCCGCCGTCGACATGCAGGGCCGGAACGCCCTGCATCTGGCATGCGAGTTCGGTGCGTCTCCCGATGTCGTGAAGCTGCTTTTGCAGCACGGGTTGGACAGGGGTGTCGCCGACACCGAAGGCCGCCTTGCCATCGATATCGCCATGGCAAAGGAAAATTGGCCGCTGGTTGCCGCGATTGATCCGCAGCATGAGATTCCAAGCACGCTGGCGGAAGGATTATTCGACGATCACAAGCCCTCGTCATCGCCACGGCAAAATTTGCGCGAAGCACTCAAGCAGGAAAGTGCAGGCGACCTCTTGCGTTATCTACCCGATTGCAGCGCGACTGATTTGTCGGTGCTGTTGCTGGAGTTTTCCGGCGATGCCGATTTTTCCAGGGTCGAGTGGTTGCTGCAGCACGGCGCAAGCGCGGATATCGTTCTGGAAGACGGCGACAATGCATTTTTCCATTTGCTGGATCGCGCCGGCCATGCGCAGCCTGCACTGCATTATTTGCTTGAGCGCGGTGCTTCGCCAAGTGGTCTGGGTGGCTTGTCACGCTACCTCGCCGTTTGTCTCAAGAACGAATATGTCACCCGCAGTTACGAGAATTTCGCACTGCAGTTGCTCGAGCGCGGCGCCGACATCTTTGGTCACCCCGATAAACACGACGCCCCTTTATTGCAATCCATCCATCTCGGCTGGCGGCGTTTGACCGAAGCGCTGTTGCATAGCGGCGTCAATCCGAATCAGCGCGATGCGCGCGGTTTTAGTGCCTTGCATCTTGCCGCGCATCTTGGCCGCGAGGTTAGCGTGCGGCAACTGCTGTATTTTGGTGCCGATATCACTGCGCGTACGGCCGACGGCCAGTCTGCGCTGGGCATTGCCTTGGCGGCGGGGCAGCATGATTTAAGTGCCTGGCTTGAATGGCGCAGTTGGCAGCCGCCGGGTCGCAAACTCATTGCCGGCGATTTACCTGCCGCCGCCATGACCGGTGATCTTCAAGCGGTATCACGCTTGCTCGAATTGGGTTTGCCGATCAACGGGCTGGATGCACAAGCCTGTACGGCATTGCTGCGTGCAGCCGGCGGTGGCCATGAAAATATCGTTCGTCATTTATTGGCACACGGTGCCGACCATCGAATCGCCGCGAGAACGGGCGCGACCGCTTTGTCGGCCGCAATCAGCATGCGTCACGCCCTTGTCGTCGACGTGCTGTTGCGTCATGGCGCCGATGCCGAACAAAGCCTGCCTGGAGGCGTAACGCCGCTGATGCTCGCCAGCGCCCTGGGCTTGCCCGATATCATCAGCTATCTGCTTTCACGCGGTGCCTTGCCGAATGCGCGCGATGCCCAGGGTTTCAATGCCCTGCATTGTGCGGCGATCAATGGTTTTAGTTCGCGTGAAAAACAGCGCGTGCTTGCGATGTTCGACATGTTGCTTTACGCGGAAACCGAATTTGATTGCGCGACAAATTCCGGACAAACGCCGCTGCACTTTTTGCTGGGTGCGCGCGCCGAAGCCGGCGCGAGTTGCGACGAAGACGTCCTGATCGCGGCACTCGAGCGTCTGCTCAGTGAAGGCGTCGATCTGGACACCCAGGACCACCGTGGCATGAGTGCCCTGCATCTGGCAGCCATGCACGGGCTGTCACGAATCGTCAACCGCCTGTTGCGCGAAGGCGCCAACAGGAACGCGCGCGATTCGCTTGGACGCACGCCACATGAATTGGCACTTGCGCGCGGCTTCGTCGACGTGGCCGCGGAATTCGAAACCCTGCGCAGCCCGCAGCCTTCGATGGCCAGGTTTTTGCGTGACCCTAATTGATGCATGTCTGACAGGTTGATTCACGAAGCTTCAAACGATGCGAAATAAAAAGGAAATCGCGTGAAAAGTAAATTCGGTTTTGGTCTGTTGTGTTTATTTCTGGTGTTTCAGGGAACCCCGGCGCGAGCCGACGAGTCCGGAAAATTCGAAGCGTTTTTTACCGAATTCGAGGCGCTCAACAACAAATATGATGTTGCCGTTGCCGACCTTTATTCGGACGAAGCAAAAATCACCGGTGTTCGCCTGCAGCCGGACGGCACCGAAAAAACCACGGTATTTGACGGCAAGAAGTGGAAGCAGTTGATCAGGGACCTGATGGATTTTGCCAAGGAGCGTGGCGATACCAGCCAGTTCGATGACGTCAAGGTAGTCGTTGACGGCGATACCGCAAAAATATCTGCATCGCGCTATTCGGCTATCAAGTGTTATCGGGACAGTGATTATTATCTGAGGGTGAAAGCGGCGAGTGACGGAAGAATTGAAATCATCGAGGAGTTTTCCCGAGGGCCGCAACAGTCGGCTTGCGAAAATGCACCCAAGGAGGATCTTGCCCTGATATTACGCGCCACCGTGCTCGCGGTAAGCAAACAACTGCCCGTGATGCTGGATAGTGAAACAAAGCTGGAAAAGATGTCATCCGAAGGCAACGTGCTGACGTATCAATACCAACTCGTCAATTTTCTTTCGGCAGACGTTGACAAGGCCGCCCTCGATGCGGGCTTGACCACGACTCTGGTCAAGCAGGCATGTTCGACGCCGGGATTGAAATCCATACTCGACAGGGGCGGCACGCTCAGCTATCTGTACAACGGCAAGGATAAAATCCGGGTGACCGAGTTGCGCATAGATGCAAAGAACTGCCAATAACCACCATCGACAACTGCAGTAGTTTTCAGAGAGGCTGTTTTCGTCATGAGCTTTGATATTTACGTGCAGTCATTCAGGGACGGCAAGGCAGCCGGTGTCGGGCTTGAAATTTTGCATGACGCTTTCGGCAAATACGTCATCGAAGTTGACGAGGATTACTGGCAGGTCCAGTACGGCGCGGATGAATCTTCGGATATTTTTTTGCAAGCACTGGTCAACGATCCCTCATCCATCCATACGATATCGATCCACCGACCCTGCCGGGACTCAAGGCTTTGGCAAAGCCTGTGGCAGCTGCTCGAATTACCCGGCACCGTGCTCTACTACCCGGCCTGCGAGGCCCCGATGACGCGGGATGTGCTGGCAGGACTGGCAATGCCGCCGGACATGCGGGAATCACTCGGAGAGCCCTGCCTAGTGTCCGGAGCGGCGGAAATATTCCAGAGAATCGAAAACGCCTGAGCGATCAGCCCTGGATTCCGTGTGGTTTTATCACGCCGGTGAAAATGCCGAGGATCACGAGAATGATCAGGCCGACGGAAAGTCCGATCCGCCAGCTTAGCGATTTGACGGTGCGATGGCTTTTGCCCTTGTCGACCATCATGTAATACAGCCCGGCACCCAGGTTGTATAAAATCACTATCAACACGGCAATTATGAGCAGTTTTTCCACGGTCTACACCTCGGATAAGCGATAATCGCATTATCCGCTTTCAATGAGACTAACGGGTGAAAAAAACCTGGTTCTATTACGTGTTTGCCGTTCTGTTGTGTCTGGCTTTTTTCTCGCTCGGTCGTTGGCAATTGTCGCGTGCGGAATGGAAACAGCAACGCCTCGACGCGGTGGCCACGATATTGCAGGAAAGAAAACCGCAGTCTTTGGCTATGCTTTCCAAAAGCACGAGCACCGATCTGGCCTGGGCAGCCGGGCGCGGCCATTTTCTCGCGACACCCGCGCTGCTGCTGGATAATCAGCGACTTGGCGATAAAGTGGGGGTCAATGTCTACCGCGTATTCCAACCCGATCAGGGGCAGGCAATTCTGGTCAATCTGGGCTGGCTTGTGGTCCCGGGTGATCGCAGCATGCCGAAGCCCGGGAAAATATCCGGCTCCTATCAACTCGACGGCCTGCTGGTGTCACCGCCCTCGCCGGGGCTGGCCATCGGCCCTGCGTATGTCAAAACCAGCGATGATTACTGGTTGCTGACCCGTATGTCGCTGCAGGATTTAAGCGTTGAATTGAAAACGCCACTGGCTTCGCGCATTCTGCGCCTGAATCCGGATTTGCCGATCGGCCATGCACGCGATCTGGACATACTCCCCAATACATTGCCGCCGGAAAAGCATCGCGGTTACGCGGTGCAGTGGTTTGGACTGTGTCTGGCGACACTGGTGATCACGCTGGTACTGACATGGCGCAAAAGGAAAGAAAATGACACGAGAGAAGAAAAATGACTGAAGCTGCGCGTCCTTCACAATGGAAATCACGTTTAATCCTGCTTTTGATCGTGACGATGTTTTTCTCCTCGTTTTTTATTGCCTGGGGTCTTCGTTTTGCCGGATGGACACCCACAGGCTCGAAGAATTTCGGTGAATTGATCCAGCCACCGATTGATTTGACGGCGGTCACGCTTCGACATGCTGACGGCAAATCGTATCCGTGGGAAGCTGAAAAGCATTGGTGGCGGGTGGTTGTCGTACCTGGCGCCGATTGCACGGATGCCTGCACTGCCATGACCGATACCTTGTTTCGAGTCTGGGAAACCCAGGGACGCCAGGCCGAGCGCGTCGATGTGCTCTGGTTCGGCGAATTGCCGAAGGAAGCACGGACCTTCCGGAAGTTATTTGCCATGCAGGCTTCCCCCGAGCTGCTCGCGGCATTGCCGCAAAAAGCGTCTGCCACTGCCATACCGGTTTACATCATTGATAACAGGGGCTATGTGGTCATGCATTATCGCCCGGGCTTTGATCCTTCCGATCTACGCAAAGACTTGTCGCGATTACTGAAATAAGTCGGCTTAATCACGTAAAATACCGACATGAATCCTCCTTTTCGACATTTCCATCGTTTGGCCTGGGCTGCGGTGGCGCTGGCATTTTGCGTGATCGTATTCGGCGGTTTTGTCCGCCTATCCAATGCCGGCCTGAGTTGTCCTGATTGGCCAACCTGCTACGGCAAGGCGGCATGGCCAACCCAGGATCATGAAATCGCCAGCGCCAACGAAACCTTCGAGCGCGCGGTAGAGGTCAGCAAAGCCTGGCGTGAGCAACTCCATCGCCATCTGGCCGCTGGACTGGGTTTGCTAGTGCTATCCCTGAGTCTGTTTGCCGCACGCCGCCGTGGTTTTGGAGTCGGCAGCATCCTGTTGGCATCGACACTGGTCGCGCTTTCAATACCGTTTTATACCGGCGTAAATCTGTCATCGCCCATCGCATTTTCGCTGGCATCGAATCACGAAATTTCGATCATTCTGGTGCTCGCCGGCGAGCTGATTTTATTGTTGCAGGCAATCCGCTGGTCAAACTCGGATGCCGCAAGATTAAGCACGGCGCTTTTGATGGTGATCGTATTCCAGGCAATGCTGGGTATGTGGACGGTAATCTGGCTGGTGAAACCCATTATCGTGATGTCGCATTTACTCGGCGGCCTGCTTACCTTTTCGATGTTGACTTGGCTGGCCTGGCAAACGACTCCCGACAGGCAACTGGTGCAGGGCGTGGCACCCAAACTGCGTTTATTGCTTTGGATTGGACTGGCATTGCTGGTGATACAGATTGCCCTGGGCGGCTGGACCAGTGCGAACTACGCGGCATTAGCTTGCGGCAGTGATTTTCCGACCTGTCAGGGCCAGTGGTGGCCCGAACATGATTTCAGGGAAGCCTTCGTGCTGTGGCGCGGTATCGGGGTGGATTACGAAGGCGGGGTGCTTGATGGTGCCGCACGCGTCGCGATCCAGCTGACTCATCGGATCATGGCTATTCTGGTATTCGGACATTTATTGTTCGTCAGTATCCGCATGATCATGACTCACGGTCTTCGTTACTGGGGCGTGGTTCTGGCGATTCTGCTGTTCGCACAGGTCGCGTTGGGTATCAGCAACGTCATGCTGAATTTGCCATTGTGGACAGCCGTGGCACATAACGCCGGAGCGGCAGCCTTGCTGTTCGTCGTTGTCGGCCTGCTTGCCCGTTTGCGCGCGCCAGATTGATGCGCATTCCGT
>Ga0066404_1000103_pt1 | contig 21597 bp, 21 predicted proteins | sample LakWasMeta4_LOW4_2_FD_59491 | JGI IMG/M metagenome (GOLD analysis project Ga0066404, IMG submission 59491) | Freshwater sediment methanotrophic microbial communities from Lake Washington under simulated oxygen tension - Sediment Metagenome 4_LOW4 | ecosystem: Environmental > Aquatic > Freshwater...
CGTTGGCATAAGTAATGCGGCCTTGCAGGTCGGTGTAGGCAACGATTGCAACTTGAGAAATGGCCTTCAGCAAAGTTTGGTATTCTTCTGATAAATTAGAGTTCATGCCCATCCTTCGAAAAAGATCAATCACCTTTTATTTATCGTCATTTTTTATTTTGAGTGGATGCCAAAGTTGGCGTGTATGGTGGATAGTGTTAGCTGTGATATTGAGAAGTTAAGGGGCCAGTGCCCCTTAACGATACTTGAATGTGGTAAACTATCTTCTGCGATCGCCGCTTAAGCGTAAGATCATCATGAATAGATTGATGAAATCTAAATAGAGAGTAAGTGCACCTAAAATGGTTGCTCTGCCTTTATCTTCCTCGTTGTAGGTCTGACGACCCATTAATTTGATTTTTTGGGTATCATAGGCAGTGAGTCCTGCAAAAATAAGTAAACCAATTAAACTATAGGCCAGACCGGCAGCTCCACCCATCATCGCGGGAAAAAATAGCGAGAGTAGCGAGTAGCCAATCATTCCAAAAAGACCCATCATGCAAAATGAGCCCACCGGGCCAAGATCTTTTTTAGTTAGATAGCCAAAGGCCGTTAATCCACCAAAGCCAATCGCAGTCGTAAAGAATGCTGATTGAATACTAGCACTAGTGTAAATGGCGAAGATGACCGAAAAGGTTACGCCGGTTAAAGCGGAGTAAAGCACAAATAAGGCCGAGGCCGTCAGCACGCTCATGCGATTAATTAATCCACTGATAGAAAGAACCAACCCGAATTGAGCGATGATAACCACCCAAAAGAGCACTCGATTCATCATGATGGTTTGCAGTAGTGACTCGTTTGTTCCAATAGCACTTGCAATCAGACCTGTTATCAATACGCCAATCGACATCCATTGGTAGACTCTAGTCATAAATGCAGAATTTTCTCTCGCGACAATATCACCTTGAGTAAAATATTGTCCGTTTTGGTTTGCCATAAAATATCCCCTTAAAAGTTAGAATGAGAACCCACTCATTATACTCCTAAAATTTATGGAAACTAAGCTTTTTTAAGTTTTCGATCTCTTCACCATTTTGGCGCGGACGAAACTCCAGTAAATTGAAGGTCTCACTACTATCTTGACGCTTGTTGAAAAAAAGAAAGAGCGCGAAAAAACGCAGAATGCTCGCATACATAATTTCCTCCATTGAAAGATTGAGACGGCAATGAGCTGACTTTAATGGATTGCTAGAGTGCGGGCCCGTTAGGAATTAGTTAAGAATGGCCTGGGGGCTAAAAGCTGCTTCCCAGCGCCGGTAGGATGGCCTTGATTCCGCTGGCGATCATTTCGATCGACATGGATAAAAGAATGAGTCCCATAATTCGGGTCATGACGTTTAATCCAATTTGGCCTAAGCGCTCGCCAATGGTTTCAGCGTAACTGAGAATAATTTTGATTAGAATCCCGATGAATAAAACGGTGAGAGTGACGAGGATCCAGTGGGTGGTGGTCGTAAAATTTTTGGCATGAATGATTGAAGTCGAGATGGCCCCCGGCCCGGAAAGAAGGGGAATGGCCAAAGGAATAATACCAATTTCTCTTTCAAAATCAAACGAACGAATCTCTTCGGTATTTATTTTAGTTGTCGATTGGTGTCCCGAAATCATGCTGAAGGCCATGGTGAAAAGTAAAAAACCACCACCGATGGTGAAGGATGCTACTGAGATGCCAAAGAAATTAAGCAGCATCTGGCCAAAGACCAAGCTCACTAAAATGGTGATAGCGGATGCCGTGGCGCAAGTATTAGTCACATTTTTAATATTTAAATTTTTATGGTTTTTGGTAAAGCCTAAGAAAACAGGAATGGCCCCCAGTGGATTAATAATGGATATGAGGGTGATTGAAAATTTGATGACATCATTAAATGCTTGGTCCATCTAACAACGTTAGCACTTAAATCGAAATCGTAAAATACTCTTTTTAAAATCTTTTTTTGATTTTGGTCAAAATTTTATCGAGCGTTTTTTTAGATTCATCGATTTTAAATAAATAAGAAACTAAAAAATAGGTAAATCCAAAAAAAGAAAAAACAATGAAAGCCGACCAGACGGGGGAGAAATGAACCAGCAATTTAACTCCAAACCCAACCGCCGAGGCGATTATGGCACAGATCCAGAGTTTGAATTGATAAGAGATTTTTAGGCCAGTGTTTCCAATTTTTTGATTGAGAGCTTTTCTTAAAAGGTAAAATTCAATCCAGCCAGCTAATCCGGCAGAAGCAGTCAGACCAGCGGTGCCCCAGCTTGGCTCCAGGCCTAACAAGCCAGGGAGCTTAAAGGCGAAAAGATAGCCTAAGACTGTAGTGAGGGCCACCCGAACAAAGGCAAATTTGAGAGGAGTCTTGGTATCTTTGAGGGAATAAAAAGTTGAAGAATACAATCGGCCTAAAGTAGAGGCCAGGAGCCCTACGGTCGAACCGATTAAAACGATCCAGACATAATCGACATCGACTTGCGTGAATTTTCCCGATTGCAGCACGGCCGCAATTAAAATATTGCCGAGAAATATAAAGGCACAGACTGAAGGAACAATAAAAAATGCGATTTTCTTAAGTCCCGCTTCAAGCCGTTGGCGTAAATAAATATTTATTTCATCAACCGTTCCTTTAATGGAAGACATGGCCGGAAGTTCTGAAGCAGAGATACTCATGCCAAAAAGAGAAATAGGTAAAAGATAGAGCGTTTGGGCATAGGCCAGGGTTGAAACAGCTCCGGTGGGGAGAAGACTGGCCAGCATACTGTCAATATAGGCGGAGAGCTGAATCACTCCGCGAGAGATTACCACCGGAAAAAAATTTCTGATCACAATTCTCACATTGGCAATTTTAGTATTGAGCGAAGGTTTAAAATGTTTGATTAATCTAAGTGCAGAGGGAAGTTGCACCGCAAATTGCAAAAAACTTCCGGCCACCAGGCCCCAGGCCAATATCTTGGCGAGGTTGTATTGGGTATTTCCCGAGCCGAAGATAAAGAGGGTGGCAATCATCGTGGCATTCCAGACAACCGGGGCAACATAAGAGAGAAAAAATTTGCGATGGCTATTGAGAATTCCCAAACACCAGGCAGACATGACCAAAAGACCGGTGCCGGGAAAAATAATTTGCACCAGCTTGATGGTTATTAATCGTTTTTCATCTTTAAATCCGGGGGCGACGATGTCGATCATAAAAGGGGTGGCCAAAATCCCCAGAAGAACAATGAATGAGACCGTGATAAATAATAGACTTCCAATAATAGAGGCCACCCGAGCGGCTTCAATGTGGTTTTCACGGTTCAATTTTTCATTATGACTATCGGCAATCAGGTTGGCATAAACCGGAATGAAAGAAGCAGAGAGTACACCTTCACCAAAAAGGTTTTGTAAAAAATTGGGGATTTTCAGAGCAGCATTGAAAGCATCGCCGGCATCGGAGTTCCCAAAAAAATGAGCAAATACTCGCACGCGAATCAGACCAGAAATTCTGCTTAGAAATATTCCGAGACCGACTAGCAAGGCGCCATTTTTTTCATTTTCTTTTTTTTGATTCATACTTAATTTAAGGCGGATTATTTTAAAAATTCAAGATAAAAGCTGAAACTTTCATTTTCACCGAATAATCTTTCGAGAACTCAGGGATGGGGGCCAGGTTCCACCACCATTGCTCCTGGGGGGCAGGCAGTGTGAAATTGATGTAAGGAGTTTGGACTTCCAGCAGTTCATTGCGAGCGTCAATTAAATGAGTTTCAGTATCAGTAATTAAGATCACCGGGCATTTAAATTTTTCCAGGTATTGGTAATGGTCAAAACTCACTTGATAGGCAAAACGATCGAGCTGCTCTGAGGAGAGTTGAGGGGAGGCTTTTTTTTCTAAAAAATTTCTTAAGTGATACGCGAGTTGAGAAAGAAGATTGGCCGAAATAACCAGGTCATATTTATTTTCTAAGAATTGAGTGGGAATGGTATTGGCAATTTTTTTCTCCCGCAGAAGAGTGCTTTCCAACTGAGAGATATCGGCCTGAATAAAATGAACGTTATGATGGGCCTTATATTTTTCGACTGTCTCCTTTAAATGAACGACGTCCACCAGATCGACATGTTCAAATACCGAGGCCAGTGCAACAAGTGGAATCTCGTGCAGCGGACCAGAACCCAGAACTAAAACTCTTTGGTGAGCGCGGATGGTGGAAGTGGCCTGGGTGATAAAATTTTTACAATTGTTTCTATGTGAAAGCCAAAAGGCCTGACAGCGTTTTTCTCTTTCTTTGATTGCGATACTTTCATACAAGTGGCCAAAGGCCCTTGCTTCCTTAGTCGCGCTGGCGCACAAATAGGTAATGAGTTCTCGAATCAAAAAGACTCCTTTCTTTATTGATGATCCAAGAGTTATTTTACCCCAAGTATTTTTAGGAATCTTTTTTTATTGGACTACTAAGCGGCTTTTTTTCCAGTGGCCTTGTAGTTTATATAATTAACATAGGACGGGATTCTGGCATGGAGCAGATCCCAGACTATTTTCTCGTCCAGCCCATCAACCCGGGCAGAACGAATCAGAACTTCTACTTTTTGCTCGAGTATCTCATAGTCGATCCTCAGGCGATAGACATTCTCACTTTCCACCAACATTTCTTCGATTTCTTCCCGGTATTGGGCCTTTAAGGTTTCGATAAATTGGTCTTTAGTCATGCTCATGGGAAGTCCTTGGTTGGCGAGGAGTAACTGAGTGTACTCCTCGGAATAAGGACCAAAATACTAAAGTATTATTTAAAGATTTTTGTGGCGGAGAATAAATTCAACTCGGCGGTTGATATTGATGCCTTTGGATTCCTCTAAAGAAGAGCTCACCGTGCTGGACTCTGCGCTCGGAATTAACTGGTCGGGACGGACCCGGAAGTCTTTTATCAGCGAGTTTCTGATCGCCATCGCCCGCTTGAAAGCGAGTTCCCAATTGGCCTGTTCAGTTTCGCCTTCACCTTTTTCGGTGTGGCCCACAATTGAAACACTGCCTTCATAATTCTTAAAGACATCCGCCAGTTTCGCCAGATATTTTTTACCTTCGTAAGAAATTTCGGTGGAACCAAATTGAAAAACAATATTTCCGGGGATGGCGAATCTTAAGTATTCGGCCGTGAAATCTTCGCTGAAAGCATTGCCATCAAAAAGTTCTGTTACCAGTTTACTTAAAACTTTATGCTCCTGCAGGAAGACCGGACGCGGGCGAGCAGGTTCAGCTATTTCTTTTTCATCAAACTGACCTTCACCGCCACTTAAAATAGAGTTGCTGGCGTTAGGGGCATTTCCAATTTTTCCCAGTGAATCACTACCACCTTTGAAAATAGTAGCAGTGGTAAAATAGTTGGCGATTGCTTTTTTCGTCTCTTCATCGGCACCCATCAACCACATAACCAGAAAGAAGGCCATCATTGCTGTCATAAAGTCAGCAAAGGCAACTTTCCAGGCACCACCGTGAGCACCGGCATGGCCTTTATTTATTTTCTTTATAATAATGGGCGCTTTTTCATCGGCCATGGAAAATCCTTATTTTTTACCAGCATTTGCAGTGGCTTCATCTACTTCTTTAAACGAGGGTCTAAATTCAGAAGGGATTGCACGTCTTCCAAACTCCGCACAAACCTTGGCGTTGACTCCCTTGGCGAAGGCCAGCAGACAAATTTTAGCAGTGTTCATGAAGGACGCTTCTTCCCCCATAATCGATTCCATCTTGGCCGCGATCGGCTGGATAAAACCATAGGAAATTAAGATCCCGAGAAATGTACCAACCAGGGCCGCACCAACCGAGTGACCAATAACTTCCTTACCTTGATCCAGTTTACCCATGGTGATAACAATCCCGAGAACCGCGGCAACGATCCCCAGACCGGGCATCGCATCTGAAACTCGGTTGACCGCCATAACCAAGTGATGGTCTTCAGCGTGGACTGCATCTAAGTCAGAATTCATCAGGTCTTCGAGGTCATAAGGCGAAAGAGAAGAAGCGATCTGAACCTTGAGTGTGTCGCAAATAAATTCGATACAATGGTGATTATGTAAAACACCTGGATAGCGTTTAAAAATTTCACTGTTTTCTGGATTTTCAACATGGGGTTCAATAGAGATTGGGTTGGCCGAGGCCATCTTAATAAGTTCAAACATACATTGAATGAGTTCAATATAAGTGGCCTTACTGATGCCTGATCCTTTGAACACCTGCAGAGTTCTGGCGATAATTCCTTTGATAAGATGAGGGCTGGCAACAATAACCAGTGATCCTACGGCGGCACCACCAATGATTAGAAGCTCGATGGGCTGGACCAGAACGGCGATATTACCACCTTCAAGTATAAATCCCCCAAAGACGCATATACAGACAATGACTACACCTAAAATTGAAAACATAAATCCCCCAAATGATTTGCTATCTTATCGAAAGATCATTTTTAATCTTTAGGTTTTATGGACTTATGAAGGTCCTTTTAGAAAAAAGGGGGATTTTAGGCGTAATTAGTCAGGTATTGACGGAACTTAATCATCACTCCACTCAACGTCGTCATGGATTGTTACCCCCGAGACGGTGCGCTCTTTCTCCTTTTTGATAAAAGGAAAATTGACTTGAGTTGTTCCCTCAAATGTTTCCTCAAAGGCAATGGTGATAGTGCGGGGGACATTGTCCATCAGTGTTTTTAGGTATTGGCCATTTTTAATGGTGTCAGGAACGGTATTATCCTCATCTTCCACTTCAATTTCCATCATCGGCCGAGAAGAGGTGTTTTTGATGATCAATGCGGCCTGGATTTTATCCTTGGGGATCTCACTGGTCAGGTTCCAGGAACCTAAATGGAAGTAATCCAGGTAAAAAACGGATTTTTCGTATTTTAATTTTCTGGGAATTAAGAGTGACTGCATGAACTTGCGGGTCGAGGGATCTTTGGCCTTTTTGGCAAGTTTCTCGGCCAAATGGCCGTCTTCCACCCGAATAATATAGGCGCCAGGGTTTCTAGTTGATTGAAATAAGAGGTATTGAAAGCCTATGCTAAACAAAGTGAAAAGTTTTTGTTGTGGAAGGTGGACGTGGATGGCGTCAGTTTCAATTAGGGTTTTAACACCCTCGTACAAATCTTGCTTGGTAAGATCGCTGCTCATAGTGAGGTTTGCCTTTTTTAATTATTACTTGCGTATTTTAATCCAACAGAGGACGAACAAAAATTTTTAGAGAGTTTTGATGGTCTTGTCAATTTGTTTGTAATGCTTTGAGTTCATAATTTTTCCAAAAATAAGTGGGGTAGGTAAGGCCTTCTCCATTGACTCATCTCTCTAAATTTCCTATTATCCGTGCTTAAAAACAATTTTGAAAAAGACATTTTTAAATAAATTTCACGTAATTTTTGACAACCATTTTGGTTTAATTTTTGGAGAATGAATTATGAAATTAATGGCAAGAACCAGAAACATTGGGATCTCTGCTCACATCGACTCAGGAAAGACGACTCTTACAGAGCGTATCCTTTTTTACTGTGACAAGATTCACAAAATTGAAGACGTTCGCGGTGGTGGTGCTGGGGCAACTATGGACCACATGGAACTTGAAAAAGAAAAAGGGATCACGATCACGTCGGCAGCTACAACTGTTTACTGGAAAGGGATTGCTGAAAAAGGGATCACATTTGCTGACGGCATAGATAAAGAATGTCGTATTAATATTATCGATACTCCGGGCCACGTTGACTTTACAGTTGAAGTTGAGCGCTCACTTCGCGTTCTGGACGGAGCTATTCTCGTTCTTTGTTCGGTTGCTGGTGTTCAGTCTCAGTCAATCACAGTTGACCGTCAGATGAAGCGTTACTCTGTTCCACGTATGGCCTTCTTGAATAAGATGGACCGTATGGGAGCGAACCCTCATAAAGGTGTAGCTGCGCTAAGAGAAAAACTTTACCACAATGCCGTTTTAATGCAGCTTCCAATCGGTGCTGAAGAAAACTTCAATGGTGTCGTTGATCTTATTACAAGAGAAGCTTACTACTTTGACGGAGAAAACGGAGAGAAAGTAAGAATTGAAGCAATTCCTGCTGATATGGTTCAAGATGTTGAAGATTTCAGAGAGAAACTTCTTGATGCTGCTTCAAACTTTGATGACGCTCTGGTTGAAAAAATTCTTGAAGGCGGAGAGATCACTGAAGCCGAAATTCACAATGCAATCAAGATCGGAACTCAGTCTTTAAAATTAACTCCTGTATTCATGGGATCAGCATTTAAGAATAAAGGTGTTCAACTTCTTCTTAACGCTGTTTCAAGATACCTTCCGTCGCCTCTTACTTGTAAGAGACCAATCGCTATCGATAACGATACAAAAGAAAAAATTGAACTTATTCCAGATGGAACTAAGCCACTTGTTTGTATGGCCTTCAAGATTACTGACGAGCAATTCGGACAATTAACTTATACTCGTATTTACCAAGGAACTTTAAACAAAGGTGACACCATCACTAACACACGTACTAAGAAAAGAGTGCGCGTTGGTCGTCTCGTTCGTATGAACGCTAACGATAGAGAGAACATTGAAACTGTAGGATCTGGGGACATCATCGCGATCATCGGTATCGACTGTGCTTCAGGGGATACATTCGTTGGAGATGAGAAATTAGACCATCTATCATGTGAAGGGATGCACGTTGCTGCAGCCGTTATCGAGCTTTCAATCTCTGTAAAAGATAAAGATCAACAAACTCGTCTTTCAAAAGGTCTACAAAGATTCATGAAAGAAGATCCAACTTTCCACGTATTCACAGATGAAGAATCTGCTGAAACACGTATTGCTGGTATGGGTGAGCTTCACTTAGAAATTTACGTAGAAAGATTGAAACGTGAATATAACTGTGACGTTCAAGTTGGTGCACCTCAAGTAAACTACCGCGAAACAATCAGACAAGAAGCTAAGTTTGACTACCTTCATAAAAAGCAAACCGGTGGATCTGGTCAGTTCGGTCAGGTTGTTGGGATGATTAAGCCATTACTAGAAGAAAACAAAGAAGACGAAAAACAAGTTTTCAAGTTTTATAACGAAATCAAAGGGGGATCGATCCCTAACGAATTCATTGGTTCATGTGAAAAAGGGTTTAACGACGTTATGGACAAAGGTCCACTCGGAGCTTTCCCTCTAATTAACGTTGAAGTCTACCTTCAAGACGGTCGCTACCATGATGTCGATTCATCTGACCTTGCTTTCCGTATTGCTTCTAGAATGGCCATGAGACAAGCTGTAAAAGCGGCTTCTCCAGTTATCCTTGAGCCAATCATGAAAGTTGAAGTTGAAACTCCTGATGAATACCAAGGGGGCGTAATTGGTGACCTTAGTTCTAGAAGAGGGATCATTCAAGCGTCTGAATCAAACGATACTGGAGAAGTTACAATCAACGCTCTGATCCCGTTATCAGAAATGTTCGGCTACTCAACAGTTCTTCGTTCAATGTCAGCTGGTAAAGCGTCGTACACTATGGAATTCGCAAAATATGCTGAATGTCCAAACAACGTAGCTGAAAAAGTTATTGCAGAAAGAAAAGATAAGCTAGCTGCTCAAGCAGAATAAGCCTAATCGATCAAAATTTTCCAAACTAAATAAGGGCGCCTTAACGGGCGCCTTTTTTTTATTGAGAAGACATGATAGATTAACCTAATACACCTAGTAGAAGGACTTATATCTTATGATCGAAACATCGCAACTTCAGACCTTAGTGGCCGTAACCCGTGCCAAAAGCTTTTCTCGAGCGGCCGAAGACCTAGGGGTTACCCAGTCGGCCATCAGTCAAAGTATTAAAAATCTCGAAAGCAAATTAGAAATTAAAATTTTTAAGCGATCCGGGAAAAATGTGGTCCTCACGCCAGAAGGTGAGCGACTTTATAGTTTTGGTTCGGTTTTTCTTTCAGAAATGCGAGAGACGCTGGATGACCTGCAAAGTGACAAAGAATTAATGCGGGGAAAAGTTCGCATTGGAACTTTGACTGGGATTGGAAAAAGCTGGCTGGCGCATGAAATCGTAGTGTATGCCAAAGAAAATCCAGACCTCAGGTTGAGTGTGCGCATGGGACACCAGGAAGAATTGCTACTGGATTTTGAAAACAATATGCTGGATATCTTAATTCTCCCGGAAGACGAGCTGCCAACTCATGGGGAGCGCGAATTTTTTCTTGAAGAAAGAACCACCTTGGTTTTTCCCAAGGATCATCCTGACTTCAGCTTTAAATCCAAATTGACGATGGCCAAACTTGAAACTTTGCCTACGGTGCTTTTTGAAAAGGATGATCATCTTTTTTTCAAATGGTGTCGCTCAAAGTTTAAATCGATTCCTAAAAAAATGAATGTCCACTTCACGGTTAATTCTCACGGCCATATGTTACAGGCAGTTCATGAGGGGTTGGGGATTGCAGTTGTTCCTAATCATGTTTTGAATCGTTCTTATTTTAAAGATAAGGTTTCAACCTTGGGGGGAGAGTTTGAGGTCCCGAGTGCCAAACTTTATATTGTTTACCAAAAGGAATCAGAAAATTTATTGCGCATTAAAAATACCATTGATCGTCTTCTTTCTCAGCGTGATACTTTTAACATATGATAACTCAGTTCATTTCACCCCCTATTTTAAATTTCCTGGAAGAGATTGAAAATCTGGGATTTTCTCTTTGTCTGGTGGGGGGCACCCCGCGGGATTTTTTTTATAATAAGACTATCGGTCATGATTTTGATTTCGAAATAAGACCAGATCAAAAAACAAACCAGACAATCGATTCCTGGCCCCTTTATTATAAAAAGTTGCATCAGTTTTTAAGTGATAAAAAAATCTCTTACACAGAACTTCCTTATCTAATCACTCGAGTGCAGTTTCTCGGAGTTCATTTCGAGTTTTCTTCTCCGCGGATTGAAAAAAATATTCCAGATAATTTTTCCCATCATCATTTTGAGGCCCTTTTGGATCCCGGATTATCTTACGAGCTGTCCTTTAGCCGAAGGGATTTTACCATCAATGCCATTGGTATTGAGCTCCATTTCAAAAAAGGAGAAGAGAGGATCGTTGATCCTTTTTTGGGAATGAAAGATCTAAACGAGGGAGTCATTAAAAACATAACGGATGATTTTTTTCTGGATGCTGTCAGGTTTTTACGACTCATACGATTTAAATTAAAATTTGAAAAATTTAATATCGATCCATTGCTGTATCAAAAATTATCAAAATTTAATCTGAGCAAGCTCTCGCTTCACCATTTCAAAGAAGAACTTTTTAAGTCCCGACCTGGGGCCTTTTTAAACAAATTCAGAGAAATCGTCATGGAGCAACAATTGACTATCCCACCTGGATTTCAATTTTGGCTTAACTATATTTTTCCTGAAAATCTTGCCACCCAAGATGAATTGTTATTTTTTGTCTTTCTTCAAAAGAGCGAAGACGCTCAAGCACTGGCCCATTTTTTTTCGATGCCCGAAAAAAGACTGAAAGATTTAAAATCCTTTTACCAGTCATATGAGGCCATCAAGCATCTCAAAGCGGGCGAGATTAGTCAGCTGCTTGCTCTGCCGCAAGAGGAAGGACTTAAACATCCGATTCTCAAAGACCTTAAAAATCTTGAAGAAAAAAAAGAGTGGCGGCTCATTTACCCTCAGGCCCTGAGCACTAAGCTCCTGGTTGATTGGGATGACTGGAGTGCCATTCGTATTAACAATGATGAACTTACGCAAATCAGTCCGGCGGTGCGATCTTATTACCAATTTTATAAAACACTTAAAAATTTAAAGATGAAATCCTCCCATGATTGAAATACTAAAACTAAATACCGTCACTAATCCGGATGAACGAGAAAGCATTATTGAACAAATTAAGTTCATTTTTTATGCATCATCTTCTTTGCAGGAATTTTCTTCCGAAGAAAGAAAGGCAGCTTTTTTTAAAAGATGGTGTGGGGATTATATTACTTTGTTTCCGGAGCAGTTTTATATCGCCAGAGAAAATTTTTCAGTACTGGGTTACTTGAGTGGATGCCTAGACTCTAAGCAGGCCATGGCCCTGCTGGAAGTTCCGGGCTTTAGCGTCTTTAGTGATTTGTTTGACAGCTATCCTGCTCATTTTCATATTAATTTTCACCCTGACAGCAGAGGACGAGGATTGGGAAGTGGGCTAGTGACAAACTATTGTGATGACTTAAAACGCGAGCATATCGCAGGAGTTCACTTGGTGACTTCTCCGGGGGCGGCCAATATTTCATTTTATCAGCGTTTAAAATTTAATCACGAAATGCAAAGAGAGTTTAAGCAAATGGCGCTGCTATTTATGGGTAAGATACTTGACTAAAACAGGGCTGTATTTGTGCTAGTGGTTTTCAATTTAGATTTGTGATAGACTAATGACCAGAGGTTTGATTATGGTCGATCTACAATCTATTCTGGCCGAACATCGCTCCAAAGCCAAAGGTGGCGCTACTAACGATAAAGGTGGTGATGGCGTTCTACAAATTCCAACCGCTTCAGAAATTCCTGATATCTTTTTCGATAAGGTCATTGTTGATTTTAAGTTAAGTCGCATCGATATTTTGGTTCTAATGTATATCTATCGTCGTGTTTGGTGTTTTGCCAACCTTCACAAATCACATGGTATTTCTCAAATGATGTCTCATACCGAGATGGCCAAAAATTTAGGTCTGGCGATTGAAGACATTTATTCCGCCCTTCGCAAGCTTGAAGAATACGACATGATTCGTACCATCCGCGCGGGTCAGTACTTTTCGCGCCGATATTTTTCTAAAGAAATGGATGATTTATTCGGACAAACTTACGATGACTTTGAAGTCTAAGTCCTTCTTTTTTTTGAATTGTTATATGGAAGCAAACAACTCAAGAATACTCATATATAAAAATTTCAAATAGAATTTAAAAATTCATTTCATTTCAAAAATCATATTTTCTTACATTCCATCGAATCGGACCAAAGCAATTTATAATCAGTTTTGACACTGTTTTTCAAGGAGGAAAATATGAGAACACTTTCAATGGTGGTGGGTCTTTTGTGTTTATTCACAATCAGCGCTCAATCCGCTCAAGCGGCTTCGGCCGAATCTTTTTTCAAGCGCTTTCAAGTTGTAAGATCAGAAGATGGAAAATTAATTGGGATTCGAGATCGGACTTTACCTGTTAAGTTTTCGGTGGCCCCTTATGTAAAACTAATCCGCTCTCAATTATTAGAAGAACAAAATCTAATGAACCCCGCAAACCTTGCCAGCGGAAAATACGACTCTGAAATTAAAGATGTGATTGAAGAAGGTTTGGAATACAATCTTTCTGGCAATCAGGCCGAATTCGACGCCAATGTTCAAACGGTTGTTGATTCATTAAAAAAGCTTGCCGTTTTGAATGTGGATTTTATTTTTTCACATGATGTTTTTAAAGATGTTGTGACTAAGTTTGAAGGAAAGATTACGGATGCTATTTTGCTTCTTGATCCAACCATGATCGCCAATGTTAATGATCCAACTTACTTTTATAAAAAAAATGTAACTTATAAAGCAGTGACATGGGGATTGGATTTTGCCCGTAAGAGAATGTCTAATGTGCCAATGCTGAATACTGTTAGTTACGTGATCGTGCAAGTTGAAAAACTAATAACGGAAAGAAGACAGTTTCATCAAAACATGCTGCTTCATTATTTAGAAAATTTTAAAGAAGAAGAGTTAGGCCTTACTCATGAAGAAGTTAACCTTATCTGGTCTTCTATCTATGAATCTAGAATTCAGTGGTTTGCCTTCTGGGAGTCTAGTTCTGCTAAAAATAACTGGGCAAAATACGGTGTTAATAATTTCTTCCTTAACTACCGAGCTGCCACCACTAACTTGAAAAATGCTCAAAGTATTTATTCCGAAATTAGTGATCGCGCAAATTATGCTTTCCAGCAAGTAACCTATAACAACGAAAAAGTTATTGTTAATCTTTTTGATAAAGAAAGCATGTTTCAAAATAGACCGGCCGTTGCTTTTAATTATGACCGTCCTACTCAAATTGTAAGAAAGCGCGTGGTGCTTACCCTGGCCCAGCTTGGACTTAGTTTTGTTCCAATGAGTGCCATGATTAAGGACAACTTAAGTAAGTTTATTAAATCATTTTATGAAAAACAAAAGATAACAGAAGGCGCTCTGTACGGACATTTTGAATCGAGTGGAGACGCGCGCGGCCAGCAGCTGATTAAAGACCAATACCTAAATCCATTTGATGGATTAGTGCTCAATTAATAATTTTTGTTATCCGTGTTCTCCTCCATAAAAAAAGGTAGTACTCCGATCAGGGGTACTGCCTTTTAAAAATTATTCAAGGAAGTATTTATATGCGCAATATTATTTTAATCACCAGCTCGCTTCTTTCTCTTAGTTCATATGCCGGATATGTTGAAAAAGTTGTCTATGGCGAAGATAACCGTCTGGACGTATTTGAAAGCCAAAATTCACTTCATAAAAAACTTGCGGCCTCTACAGCCGCGATGATTCCCAATAATTCATTGATCGAAAAAGGTGATAGCTTTATTGTTAAATCGGGGACATTGGAAGGCGACGGCATATGTGCAGATGCCAGATTCGCCAAACAACAAACGGCAGCGATGTGCTCTGGTTTTCTTGTGGGCAAAGATCTACTTTTAACCGCCGGCCATTGCGTTGAAAGCATCAGAGATTGTGAAGCGAATTCATGGGTCTTTAATTTTTCAAATGATTCGGGTGTTAAGAGCGCTTTCGAAATCAACAAACAAGATATTTATAAATGCTCACAAATTATTTCCCGAGAGCTTGATCAAAGTACGGAAAATGATTTTGCTTTGATTAAACTTGATCGCGAAACCAATCGTGCACCGTTAACTTATAGAACCTCAGGAAAAATTAGCGACAGCGCGAAGCTGGTAGTGATTGGGCATCCATCGGGACTTCCTACCAAGATCTCAGATGGGGCCAATGTCAGAGGTAATAAAAATAAATATTACTTCCAGTCTAACCTCGATACATTTGGGGGCAATTCTGGATCAGCGGTCTTTGATACTGCCAGTGGCATGGTAGAGGGGATTTTGGTTCGTGGCGAGCGCGACTATGTGATGGATTCTGTGTCGAATTGTTACCGTCCAAAGCTCTGTAAGATGGATGCCTGCAGAGGGGAAGACGTCACTCGTATTACCAATATTAAAGAACTGAAAATATGAGGGTGTAAAAACTTCATCCTTTTAGAGATTTAAGTCACATGATGATAAGATCTGTCCCGGGCTTTTTCATAGGAAAACAAGCATGGGACAGATCTTTTTTTTGACCCTTTTTTCGGGACTTCTGGTGATGATGCCGGTCAGCGCCGCCTCAATTCATTTCACTAAAAATACCAGTGCTATTTACGGGAGTGATGATCGGGAATTTGTTTCTGCAAAGTCTTCACCCAAAATAAAAGAACTTTCCGCCTCCATCGCCATGATTGTTGCAAAGGATGCAGTGGTTAAAAATATTTTAAGCTCTAAGCTTTTGGCCAATCTCCTGACGGACCCTGAGGGACTCAATCTGTGTGAAGACGAAAAATTTGCTTCTCACCATAGTGTTGATTCTTGCAGCGGATTTTTAATTGGGGAGGATTTACTGGCAACTGCCGGGCATTGTTTCAGGGATCAAAGCGATTGCCATAATAAGTTAATACTATTTAATGTCCTTGCTAAAAACGAAGTGAGTGGGGGCCATCGCGTAATGAGCAAAAACATCTATGAATGCGCAGAAGTTCTGAGAAGCGTTCTCGATTCAGATAGCTCCGAAGACTATGCCATCATCCGTTTGAAGAAAAAGGTGGTGGGAAGAAAAATCTTAAAAATGAGATCAGTAGGGACCATTAGTCGTAGCGATGAAGTTTTTATGATTGGCCATCCATTAGGCCTCCCCCAAGTAGTCACTAACTCGGCATCGGTTAATGAAATAAGTAATTCCCATTATTTTAAAGCGACGCTCGATTCTTTTGAAGGAAATTCAGGTTCCCCGGTCTTCAATAGTAAAACTTTTGAGGTGGAAGGGATTCTGGTGCGCGGTGAAGAAGATTTTCTTCAAGATCAGTCTCTTCAATGTTATCGTGAGCAGGTATACGATCCAGGCACAGCGCAATTGCCGGGGACAAAAGGTGAGGGTGTTACCAGAATTAGTGATATTCTTCCTTTGCTGAAAAACTTTTAATCGACAAGGAAAGCAGTATGGGACAAATTGGTTTTGGAAGTTATCGCATTAGTATTAAATCTCCCGAACATCGCGAAGCGCTGATTACCGCTTTGAAATTAGGTTGTTCTTTAATTGATACTTCTTCTAATTATACCAATGGCCAATCCGAAGAGCTGATCGGCTCGGTCTTAAGTGAACACCCCGTTTTTAACCCCACGATTGTGACTAAGGCCGGCTACATTCAGGGAAAGAATTTGCCAATCATCAGGGAACTGAACTCACAAGGTCTCGCTTTGGATGACCTGGTCGATCTGGGGGAGGAGCTCAAACATTCTATTCATCCAGATTTTTTAAAAAATCAATTGGACAATTCCTTAATCAGATTAAAGCGCACTTCCGTGGATATTTTTCTCCTCCATAATCCAGAGTACTATTTTCAAACTGCAGGCGCCAATCAAGACGAATATTACCGACGAATTGAAAAAGCTTTTGCTTATCTGGAAACGGAAGTGGAAAAGGGAAGAATTAAATCTTATGGAATCAGTTCCAATCATTTTATCTTACCTCCCACTGATCCCGAAGCGACTAATCTCAAAAGAGTACTGGAAGCGGCCAAAAAGGTCAGTGCAAAACACCATTTTTCGACAATTCAGTTTCCATTTAATTTGATCGAGATTGGTGCTTTGGAAAAATTCGGTGAGTATGGCGATGAAAGCTTATTGGAGCTCGCGCAACTCAACAACCTAACCACCATGGTTAACCGTCCCTTAAACGCTTTTAGCAACAATCAACTTGTCCGACTGGCGACCTATGAATTTATGACCAGAGATTTCGATGAAACAAAGGCACAGCAGGATTTTGAGGATGCGATGCTCTTAATTGAAAAAAAATGGCAGAAATCAATTGAGTCAGATGAGATGGCCCGTGATGAAGACTTTAGGCAAATCCCGCTTATTAAGCAGTTTATTGAACTCTGGAAGACCCTTCCCACTCCCGATGCAGTGGAGCAGGTTTATTTCGGCCATATCTTTCCTTTCCTTGCTCGCATTTGGGGAGATGCTGGATTAACGGCGGAGGAATCAGTTCCTTTTTATAATCTACTTGAATACTCCTATCAATTTTCCAGATTAAATATGACCCAAAAAGCGCAGGCCTTTCAAAAGCAGGCCTCAAGTGTTGGACTGATACCTGAACGTAGTGATCGATTATTTGCGGTGGATGTCCTGGAAACCTATTTGAACTATGGCTTTGATTACGTACTGTTGGGGATGAGAAAACCTGAATATGTTCATCAAGTAAGCCACCTTTTTCATTCTTAAGCTTATTAGTTAGGCAAAAATTGCCGAGAAGTCTTTATCAACTATTTGATGGGGGGTTCTCGTGCAATTACGAATTGTATTATCTATGGCGCTTTTTGTTTCCTTTTCGCTCAGTGCTTTTGGGGCAGAGGTCGTTCTCTGCGAGGTGGGCAGTGATATCGACAGTGATATTGGAAAAATTGTTTATGAAATGGATGAAGATGCTCGGGCGATCAAGCATCTGTATCAGGACACCTTTCGCAATGGTCAACGTACCGCCCGTATTGAGCTGGAGGCCGCAGGTCTAAGAGATGGAATCGTCCTCAACCGAAAAGATAAATACATCACCGTAAGAATGCATAGTGATAATTTTGAGGCCGAGAGTGGCGGGATTCTTTACCTTGATACGCTCTATAGCGGAGTGAGTGGCGAGAGAAAAGAATATGAAATGCAAATGGCCATGGATAAAACAGGTCCGGTTTTGATTCAAAATAAACAAACGTTTAAAAAGATGAAGTTCATTGCCAAAAGATCGAGAATTTTGGGAGTGATTGGGATAGAAAAAGTTTTATTTGGGAATTAAATAATTTAGGCAATGGTGAGCAGCAGAATGCTTCGGCTGCTCACTTTTTCACTAACTTCTAACTAAACTTCTGCCACTTCCTCGAGTTTATTTTTGCTGTTAACCGAAGTGACGATCAACAAAATAATTTGAATCAGAAAAAAAGTCCCCAAGAAAATCGCCCCCCCTTCACTAAATCCATAAGAATGAAGTCCTGAGGCCAAAATATAATTAACACCAAACCATGCCATCATTACACTCATGAATGCCGCTGCTGTAACTGTAATGAAACGATCATTTTTAATCCAGGTTGTATGACGACCATGGAGAATTGCCATGTAAATACACAGAACGATCAAACTCCATGTTTCTTTTGGATCCCATCCCCAAAATCTTCCCCATGAATAATCGGCCCAGACCCCACCCAGAATAACTCCGGCGGCAAGCATCGTGGTCCCCCATTTTAGAGTGGTGTAGATGATGTCTGAATAATTCAATTCATCTTTCTTAGTGATATTTCCCCATTTGCGTTTAATCAGAACGGTGTTGGCCAGAATCCAGCTCAGGGCCAGGGCGCCATAAGAGAGAATAACGGTGGTCACGTGAGTTGATAGCCAAAAATTATCGCGAAGAACAGGAACTAATGGCGAAATAGTCGCGGTTAGCATCCCGTTGGCGAAGTTCAGCATCATAAGGGTACAAACGTTGTAGCCCAGTCCCATATAGACGAATAATTTTTCTTTTTTAAGGTGTCCCAAAACGAGGGCCAGTAAGAGAGAGCCGAAACCAGAAAAGAGAACGGTTTCATACATATTGGTAATGGGAGCTCTTCCCGAAATCATGACTCTAAGAGTGATAAGCACCAGTTGAACTAATGCTGAGAGCGAGGCCAGACCTAAAGCGATATTGAAGCTCTTAAAGAGTACCATGGAAGCAAGTGCCAGGATCGTCAGGCTCAGTGCCCAGCTCGCCAGACCTGCTTTGGCGTAATAGAGTTCTAATTCGTATTTTTCATTGCCGTTTACTTTATCAAATTCCGTTTTAGTTTTTAGTAGGATTGGGAGAAAAGGATCGCCAGGAGTCACTGCTTTTTGAGCGATTACTTTGTCTTCGGTCAAATAAGCATACAGGGGCTGCCATTCGATTTTGTTATTAACGTTGTTGGCAAATAGCCAGTTTTCTCCGTTCTTAATTTCTTTGTAGAGATAAATATTGTTGTAGAGTTTTCCAATGGCCTTTTTGTAAGACTCATTGTCTACAATCGTTCTGCTTTCAGATTTGATTTCTTCTTCGCGGGCCAGCAGTTGCTCGTATTCGATCGTGTGCTGATCAGCGGCCAGATTTAAAAATTTCATCAAGTCTACATGGTCGACTCGGGCAAGAAGTTTTAAATCGCTCGGCAGTCCCATTCCATTTAAGGATAGAAGACAATAAGCTTCAACCGCACTTAGATCGCCAACGCTCGCTTTTCCCGTAAGATTTTTCATGGTTTCAGCGGCGTGAACATAAAGTGGTTTGACTCGTCCACCTTGAAGAATTGGAAGTACTTCTAATTCTTTTTTACAGAAATAGGTTTCAGCAAAAAGGGGTGAACCCAGGGTGCTGAGGATAAGACTTAGGAAGAAGATAAATGCATATTTTTTCATTTGGTTGTCCTTTTCACTATTACTCATTAGTTGCTCATTTTATGTTTTCTTATTTTTTTTCGATTTATTATTCAAGTTATAGTGCCAGATCGCGCCAAAAACCAGCATCAGGGAGCCAAGATATTTCAGAACTCTACCCTGGTCGACGTTAACTGCCAGAGTTGTGTTGTATTGCCCACTACTATCTTGGGAGTAAGAAGCCTGATAAAAAGTAAAACCCGCCATTTTCATCGGATTGTTCATGTAGACGTGGTGACTGCTGGTTTTTCCGTCGGCAAATAATTTGACAAAAGATTCATAGCTGGCCGGATTATTGGTCCCAGGATCTTTGTCCATTTTAAATTGAGTCAGCGATAATTCAAAAGGCAGAGTTAATGCTTCTTTGGTGACTTCGATGATCACTTTTTTTCCCTGGATTAATAAGGAAAGTGGAGAGTAATTGGTGACCCAATAGCTCTTGCCTAGAATTTCCAGCCGTACGGCGCGCAAATCACCCTTGATCAGGGAGCCATTTTTTTGAATTGGAATTGTCGCCGTCGGTAAATTGAAGGGAACAAGATTCTCTTGATGATCAGTCAGACTGATTTCAGCATTCATCCAGGGAAGGATAACGGCCTTGCCTTTAAGTTCCAGATCGACCATTTTCCATTTTTGTTCTGCTTTGTGATAGAAAGCTGCTTTTTTACCGAACAAAAAGAGATTAGGTTTTTCTTCAAAAAGTTTTTTAGAAAAAACTCGAATTAATGATTTTTCATCCGTCTGCAGATTGGCGTTCAGCGGGAATGGAGAAAATTCCGGGAAAAAGGTTAGAAAAGTATTGTTATAAGGCATAACGACAAAGCGATTATTGGCCCCGGTTGTTTTAATCGCAAGACCGCGCTCTTCCGGCGTGAAACATTCAGCCGTTTCAGTATTCCAAATAATGATTTTAGAAGGATTATTTTGGGCAAAACATTTTACAAGTTTTTCCGGGTAATAACTGAAGGACAATGGACCCATGTCTAGAGTTGACTGAAAGTCATTGCCTGCTTCAGGATGAACCGTAAGGATGATATCCTGTTGGGCAAAAGCATTTTTAAAATGATATTTTGAAGAATGAACCTGAGCGCCTTCAGGATATTTATTTATTGGATCACTCCATTTAAACTGGCCGGTGGCAAAAGGAAGGTATTCTTTGATGGAGATCACGCCATAAGTTTCATCCAGCTCGGTTTGAAAAGCTGAAAATGGTAAAAAGGTTGTGACCTGTTTTGCATCTTCTGGATAAGTAATTTTCAAAATATCTTTGGCGAGAATAACCTGTCGGTTTGGTTCGTTGGGTGCAAGAGTGATCTGGCCGTCGACTCCGGCAACATAGGTGATCAGTGATCCCATTCCAATGATGATCAAACCAGAGTGAATGACGTAAAAGCCGTAAAGTCTTTTTTTGGGCGGCAAGCGGAGGGTGGCCGCGAAGACAATGGAAAGTAGCATTCCAAATTGAACCAGCATAAAGGCCGGTGTTTTATAAACAGTACGATTGGCAAAATCAGTCCCGTAATAACTTTCCAGGAAGGTTCCGATAATCATTCCGATCGTAAATAAACTAATGACAAAAACGGCGAATTTTAAACTTCCAATTGAGCGTTCGATCTTGTCCCAATTGAATTTTGGCAACGGTTTCATGTGATTCCCTATTATAGAGAGTGGCTAGTATAGCCACTTTATATCACGTCCGTTACACGCCTTGAAATGAATAAGTTATTTTATGCTCAGTCTTAATAGATAAACCGAACCAAATAAGATGGGCTGGTGAATGAGATAAATAAAAAGAGAATGCTTACCGAGGTAGTTCAATGAACTAACAAATGCGTTATTTGGCAATTCCAGATGGTGAAGCTTTTTGTGCAC
>Ga0066404_1000108_pt1 | contig 20197 bp, 21 predicted proteins | sample LakWasMeta4_LOW4_2_FD_59491 | JGI IMG/M metagenome (GOLD analysis project Ga0066404, IMG submission 59491) | Freshwater sediment methanotrophic microbial communities from Lake Washington under simulated oxygen tension - Sediment Metagenome 4_LOW4 | ecosystem: Environmental > Aquatic > Freshwater...
CCTGGGTTGATAAATGGATGACTAAATTAGAATGCTTTTTGATGGTGGTAATGACTCCCAAGTCGGAGACGATGACCGCATCGATTTTTAATTCCTCCAGCACGCTCAGGAATTCCGGGAGTTCTTCCAGATCTTTGTCATGTAAAAAACTATTTAAGACCACATAAACCAAAGCGCCACGAGAGTGAGCAAATTCTACTCCTTCCGCCAATTCTTCATAGGTAAAATTATCAGATGCCTGGCGCAGCCCAAATTTTTGTCCGCCTAAATAAACAGCGTCCGCTCCATAAAGCACCGAGACTTTCAGCTTTTCCAAACTTCCTGCAGGCGATAATAATTCCGGCGTCCAATGACTCATACATTAATTTCCTTTTTATTAAGCTTTTAGATACCAAAGTTTTTGATACAATCAAAGTATGTTCAAAAAAATTTTGCTAATCGTGGTCTTTTTACTGCTTGCCGCTGGAGGTTACCTCTACCGGAGCTATTCTGCCAGAAGAACGCTCATCACACCATTTCCCTACAGTTTTAATACCAATGCCCACAACGCCCTGGAAAAGGAAATTCCGCTGGCCAGTTCGGCTAAAATCTTGATTGTCGGTGACCGGATGGGTGAAAATCTTTCTGTTTATACTCCAGGCATAATCGACGAACTGGCCAAAAGCTTTAAAGCTCCTCCCCAAATCTATAATTGGTCCAGACCACATGAAGGTCTGCATCGTACCCTTTTTAAACTAAAATCTCTTAAGAAACTTCCCTCAATTATTATTTATCATGGGGCCAGCTCCGAGCTTTTCGAAAAAACCTTCAGCGTGAGCGACTATGGGGCGATTAACAAAAACTTTGCGGCCTATGATGACGAAAAAATGATTTCACTGATCATCACCTTCCCCTGGCTTTCCAAAATTATTTATCGGCCAATGGATTATTATGAACTGGGTGCTATTAAAGAATACCAGAATCGCCTGCCTGGCCCGCAGAAAATGCAAGAGAAAGAAATCTCCTTCAAATTATTTGATTATGAACTGCGCGAGATGATTGATCTGGTAAAAGACAAAAAGAGCAATCTTATTTTAATTACCACTCCTCTCAATTTAGAAATTCATCCGCTCGAAACCTGTTCCCAGTCGACCAGCAATACGGTCATTGAACTGCAACAAGTTCTAGAAGAGATGATCAAGCAAGGAAACTTTAAAAGTGCCTATCCCAAAATTCTGGAACTTGCCAATGAGACCTATGGCAATGCCAAGTCTTTTTACCTGCTAGGCAAGGCCAGCATGGGAATGGGTGATCTGCCACAGGCACGCCAGGCACTCCAAAGGGCAACAGTCTTTGACTGCGCCAACTGGAGAGGAAATGCGGTCTACAATGCCATCATGAAAACCCAAGCGACAAAACGTCAGGTGATGCTTATCGATTTTGATCAATCAATGGCAGGGGCCTTATCGCAGGACGGATTATTCAGTGATGATATTTTTCCGCAAAATGTTTTCTACCAAAATATGATTGCTGAATTATTGGAAAATTTAAAAAAAATATTAAGTGTAAATAATTAGGAGTCACTATGCCTGAAACTCAAAAGCTCTCCTTGAAAAAAGACGAAATTCTTTTTCTCGCTGAAGAACAAGATGAGGGTCTTTACGTTATTGAAAAAGGTCAAGTGATGGTCTTTGTCCAAAAAGGCAGCGAGATCATTCCCGTGGCCTATCTGGGGCGTGGAGAATATATCGGAGAGCTCTCCTTTTTCGACAATGCTCCTCGCAGTGCCAGTATCCTCTGCATGGAAGACACCGACTTAAAACGATTTTCCCCCGATGCGATGAATGCCCATTTTCCAGAATGGCTCAAAACGATCGCCCAGCAGTTGACCAAAAAAATCCGCGAGGGAGATGAATTAATCAGGTCAAAAGGGATCCGTAAAAAAAATTTAGAGTCCATTAAGCCACTCTCTATTAGTGAGCAAACTCGCTGTTTTAAGTTGGTCGACTTACATAAAAGCAAATTGAATTAATTCGCTCGGTGAAAATCTGACACTGAATAGAACGTTATAAATTGGCACAGAACTCGCAAATGTAAGAAGTAAGCAAAGAAAAGATTTCTTTGTCATGTTTACAGGGAGGTTTTAATGAGTTCAATATTCACAGCGGCCCTTTGTTTGATCACGCTTTTTTCTCTCGCTAGTTGTGCTAGTTCATCCAGAACAGTAGCGGCCGAAAATTCGATCGGACGGGCGCCAGAGGGTGATTCAAGAGGTTTTTATAACAAAGAAGTTAGCAGGCAGTATGTAAGGGAAAAATACTAAGCTTAAAGTAAAAGGCCCCGTTTGATAAGGGGCCTTTTGTTTATCACTAATTAAATAAGGCCAAGCTCTCTGACACTATCGCGTTCAGAGCGAAGTTCGTTCAATGTCAGGTTAAATTTTTCTTTTGAAAATTCGTTGAACTCAATTCCTTCTACCACACTTAGTTTTCCGTTTTTCACCGTACATGGGAAAGAAAAAATTAATCCTTTATCCACTCCGTACTGACCGTCACTGGCCAAACACATAGAAAAAGTATTACCGGCCGCAGTCTCATGAGTAAGAGCAAAAATTCCATCGACGACTGCGTTTGCCGCAGATGCCGCTGAAGAAAGCCCACGTGCTTTAATGACCGCCGCTCCTCGTTTTTGAACAGTTTCAATAAAAGTAGTCTTAAGCCATTCGCTATCGGTGATTACAGCGGCCGCTGATTTTCCATTGATTTTAGCAGTGTAAAAATCTGGGTATTGTGTCGCAGAGTGATTTCCCCAAATCGCCATATTGCTAACGGCAGTAACATCCACTCCTGCCTTTTGAGCAAGTTGGGTTTTAGCGCGGTTTTCATCCAGCATCGTCATGGCAAAGAAGCGCTCGGCCGGAAGGCCAGCAGCAGCGTTCATACAGATAAGAGCATTTGTATTACATGGATTTCCAACAACAAAGACCCGAACATCACTCGCAGCATTGGCAGCAATGGCCTTGCCTTGAGTGGTGAAAATTCCACCGTTAATTTTTAATAGATCAGCTCTCTCCATACCGTCTTTACGAGGAACAGATCCAACCAATACCGCCCAATTTACATCTTTAAAACCAACGGCGTAGTCGCTGGTACAAACAATTTTTTTAAGCAATGGGAAAGCACAGTCATCCAATTCCATGGCCACGCCTTTAAGCGCTGGAATGGCCGCTTCAAGTTCGATCAACTGAAGCTCAACTTCGGTCTCAGGACCAAACATTTGGCCGGATGCAATTCTAAACAATAAAGCATACCCAATTTGACCTGCGGCACCAGTGATTGCAACTTTTACGCGTTTTTTTGCGCTCATAAATTCTCCAGTAGTTATATTTGATGAAATTTTTAAAACTTGTGCCAATTCTAACTAAAACTCTCGCTTTGGTAAATAAACATAAATTGAAATTTTGGCCTTCATCCCAATAGCGCAATGAGAGCTTTAAAAGTTGTGCGAATTGACTTAAAATAGAAAATGCCAATAATGCCTTTATTGAATTTTAAAAAAAGAGTGAAACGACTATGAGTGACCAACCAGCTTCCGGCAATAACAACAATAATAACAACCGACCTGCCGGCAATAACCCTAATAATAATCCCAACAACAACCGTCGCCCCAATAACCAGCGCCGTAGACCCCAGGGGCCTAATTCTAACCCCAACCAAAACCGTGAAGCCCATAGCGGCCAAGCAGCAGCGCCAAAGGCGCCTCAAGGCCAAGGCGGCCAAGGCCAGCCACCGCGCGAAGCTGGTAGTGGTGGTGGACAACGCCGACGTCATGGCCGAGGAAACAATCGTCCTCGCAACCCCAATCCCAATGCACCCAGACCGGGCAATGCTGGCCAGAACAATGGTCCGCAAGGACTTAATGTTGAGCGCATTTATGAGAAATACCTCAATCTGCTGGATCAACACCTAATTGCGCGCAGAAAATATCACGATTTATTTTACCGCGCAGACCCATCTCAAAAAAATAAATTGGAGCGCAATTTTTACAATACGATGAATGATGTACGTGATTTTGAAAGTAAATTAGCACCTGAAGCGCGCGAATTGTTTGAAAAGCGAAATAATGGACTAAAACAAGATAATATCTACACTGCTAATCATGAGTTGCCGATAGTGGGAGAAAATCCTCCGCCTGAGACCGAATGGGCCGATCCGCACTTTCTTCAAACTCAGCGAGCGGCCGATTATCGCGGAGACACCGAAGAAAGTGTGGGCTGTGCTGATGATTATTTGCGATACAAAAATCTTCTTTAACGGCAACGGCCCACTCTGAAAACTTTAAACGACTTCCGCATTATCAAAATCTCTTGCCGAGGTTTTTTTGCTCGAAGTTGCTTTATTAAAATAATTGGTAAGAGTTTCATCATGATCCTTTAGGATAGCTGCTTTTAGTTCATCTGGATTGATGTCTAAAACTTCTGAAATTCTCTTCATCATTTTAAGAGGAACATTACAAAGACCACGCTCAACGTTTGAAATGAACTGGCCATTTTTATAACCCAATAAAAGCGATAAATCTGATTGAGAGTAATTTTTTGGGTGTCCAATTCTCTTCATACGTACTAAAGTAGCAATATTTTTAAATGATCTCATAAATAATTTTCCTCCGAGTTTTATAATCTTTTTATTTGGGGTAAAAGACTTTCTAATCTATTAAGAAAGAAAGCTTTAGACTAACTTAACATTAAATCTAGAAAACTTAAACATAGATCTATTAAAAAAATAATAATAATTGAAATCAACCTATGAGTGCGTCTAAATGATATTTACTAGCTGGAATGTAAACGGATTACGCTCTGTATCGACAAAAGGTTTTGAGATTTGGTTTAGGAAAATTTTGCCTGACGTCATCGCCTTACAAGAAATAAAGGCCACCCAAAAAGACGTGGAGGCCCTGCTTTTAGGATGGAGTGATCTCTACGAAACTCATCTCTATCCTGCAGTCAAAAAAGGGTACTCGGGCACGGCACTCTTGATTCGCAAAGATTGTAAGCAAAAACTAATTTCAGTTACCCGTGGAATAGGAATTCCAGAATACGACAATGAAGGGCGATTGATCTGGGCCGAATTTGAAAAGGTGATTTTTCTTAACGGTTATTTTCCCAACGGCCAAGCTGATCATGGCCGAGTGGAGTTCAAATTAGATTTTTCCCGAAAAGTAGTGGAATTGGCCCATAAGCTTCACGCCAGCAGTGGCAAAGAAGTCATCATCACTGGCGATATCAATACTGCTCATACTGAAATCGATCTCTCCAACCCTAAGGCCAATGCCAAAATGACTGGCTTTCTGCCGCACGAGCGCGCCTTTGTCGACGAGATGATTGCCGGTGGATTTAGCGATGTCTTCCGCCATTTTAATCCCGAAAAAACTGGCCAGTACACTTGGTGGACTTACCGAGGAGATTGTCGCGATCGAAATATTGGATGGAGATTGGATTATTTTTTTGCCACCCAAGGACTTTTGGCGCTGGTTAAAAAAGTCGAACACCACACCGAAATCAAGGGATCTGATCACTGCCCTATTCTTTTAGAGCTTCATTAGGGCCTCATTAAAATTTTGCGTTTACTTGATAAAAGAGACTCGCCTTTTTATCTTCCCCCACTCGAACATCGAGCACCAGGGTAATATTGTCTTTAAGCGACTTGGCATGCTTGAGTGAAGCGTATTTTTTCTGGTCTTCACCTTTAACGTACTGAAGGGATAAGGCCTCTCGTGGATTGAGCTGAAAGTCTCTGGCAATCACATAGCTGCTTGCCCCATTGCTGGTATTTTTTCGATACTCCGATCTGACTAATTCAATCGATTGATCGGTGATCGACATGGTGAGGATTTGGGCCTCTGTCTCGTGCTGAATTTTTCCTTTCACTTCAACCCGGGATTCTTCCAGCATGCGCAGAGAATAAGGAACACTCACCCGGTGTTGGGTTTTTCCGCTCAGACTGGTGTCGATATCAACCAGCACCAGATCGTTTCCCCCCTCACCCTTGAGAGCAAATTTGGCGGCATTTCCTTTAAGCGAGGTATCGCTTGAGGCCTTAACTTTTAGGCCAGCGGCAATTTCGTGATCGAGGTGTGCCTCAATCAAATGAACATTTTTGGGAATAAATTTATTTCTTTTTTCAACTTCGGCCTTGAACTTTAACCCCATTTTATCTGTGCCAATCAGGCCCGAACTGGGTGGGGTTATAGTTGCGGGGGAATCTTTCTGCGCCACAGACTCAGACCCGTTGTTGCTTAAGTCATTGTTGTTAACGTTATCAAGACTAGGAAGGTTGTAGGGATTTTTTTCTTTTTCAGTCGGCGTATACCTGAAGCTGCGGAATTTTCCACCCTCTTTCGTTAAGATCGCCTGCACCACGATGTCCTGCCCGGCGCCTTCGCCCCGGTAATAATAAACGACTTCCTCCAGCCCAGGATTCATATACTGAATCTCACTCACATCACGAAAGCGCAGAACATCTTCGGCAATCAATTTAAACTGTCCGTCGAATTTTGTAGGCTTCAAATCAGGAGTAATGTCCATAAAGCGCTGGCAGCCTCGTTTACCGTTTTGGTCGTGGAGCGCCAGGGTGTAATAGAGAAATTTTAGACGGTTAATTTTGACCGGGACTTCGTTGCCCAAATCGCGAGAGGGGTCACGGGCCCATTTATCCATTACCTTATTAATTTGTTCGGTCAACAACAGATGCTTGGGGCAATGGAGGCAGGAGTTGTCACTTTTTAGGATTTCTTCCCGTTCCAATTTGTATTGAAAATCAGGATTTTCTTTTTTGGCCTGCTTCACCTTATTGACCAAGGCTTCCAGCTCGTTAATTTTTGAACCATCGGGCAGCTCAAAAGCATTGAGCTTAATCGAGAGTAAGTTCATAATAAATAGAAAGATTAGACATTTCACAACTTGCTAATCGGTATGAAACGAAAAAAACTCATCCCAATTATTAAACGCAACAAAACAGGTTTTTAAATGGCAAAATTTACCCTTATCCCCTTTGAAGCAACGAGCGCTCCGAGCATTGAACTGACAGCAGAATTAAATCAAAACGCAGAATCACTTTTTATTAGCTACCGCATACGGCTTGGAGTGCCGGGCCTTGATCTGGGAAATGGAACGCCTAATAAACAACGAGTGATTGGGCTTTGGGAGAAAAGTTGTTTTGAACTTTTTATTAAAAACCAGTCCGGACAATACATTGAATTTAATTTCTCGCCGACCTTCGAGTGGAACTGTTTTTATTTTAATAAAAAGGGCGACGCCCTTAGAGAATGGGAAAAAATGCAAATGCCAGTGACCGATATTTTATTATCGGAGGATCATTTTTTACTTTTTAGCGTGATTAAAAAAGAGTGTTTTCCGGAGGGATTTTTTGATGGCCAAAATACTCTGGAGGCAGGGATAACTGCTGTCATCAAAGACAAGTCAAACCATATGAGCTATTGGGCCTTATCACATGCTGATAACAGACCCAACTTTCATCATTTTGATTCGTTTAAATATAAGTTTTAATGGCGATGGTATATTCTTTCTCAGTAATCTTGCTGACTAGTCCAGTCACCAATAATTCCTGAAAACAGGATGTGGTTAGCTTTTTGCCCATATCATCCATCACAACACTATAAATTTTTTCTTCTGTTTTAAAATCCAGAGAAATAACTTTCCCTTCTTTTGAACGCTCTTTTGGTCTGATCGTTCCAGAGAGTTGAACTAATTTATCTTTGTAAAAATAATAATTGTCGCGATTAAAGCCTGAAGACTCTGATTTACCTTTTTTACCAGAAGATTTACCGTCACCGTCCTCATCATCGAAGCCAAATTCATCATCTGAGCCTTCGCTATCGAGATCGATCTCTTCTTCTACATCGTCAAAATCATCTTTGAATCCACCCATAAACAGGCATTCCCCTTAAATTATTTACTTCACTTTTTTGTTACAGTACTATCTTAGACTAAATTTTTCATAATAATCACTAGAAAATCAACACTTTGGTGAAATTTTTAAAGTTTCACCCAATCTTTAGGAGTGCTATACTAATATCAAGAACATGTATGGAGGCTTATGTGCTCAAATTAAAAAAATTATCTTCTTTTTCTTTAGCTCACTTACTTATCCTTTTGTTGGCCCTAACGGTAATCTCGCCGCTCAAGCTGGCGGCCCAGGATGATGTCCCAGTCAGCGACGATGAAATCATCATCCCTCCAGGTAGTAGCAGTGGCGAAACCCCACCGGTGATCATTGACGAGAGTGATGCTGGCAGTGTTTCGGATGTGGAAGAGTACGACGGCTAGTTAAATCTTTTTAGCTTTCAAATAGTATTAAAATACAAAATATAAGACCGGTAAAAAATTTTACCGGTCTGTGCCATGATCTTACTTAAAATTGTTTAAATACGCCTTTTTTGCTTTTGCAGTCCTTTTCCGACACCTTCAACCAGCCCTTCCCTTTACAAGCATTACTGCCAGCACAAGAGTTTTTTTCAGAATGGCAAGCAGAAGTCCCTTTGCAAGAGTTCACTCCAAAACATTGACCCTCGATAGCTGTCGCCTCTTTGGCCGAAGTTGTATTCTTGGCCCCTTCATTAGCAGATGCAGCAAAAGCTAAACCAGATAGCGCCGCTGCAAGTAATAAATTTTTTGAATCCATTAGATCTCCCTTGATTATTCTGTAAAAGAATTGCGAAACTCCCGAAAATAATAACATTCTTCTAGACAAATGCATCCCGAATCTCGAATATTCTAAATATTATATTTTTGTAATAACAAAATCCAAGGCCGAGTGTGATTGTCGAACCTGACATTTTAAAAGAGCTCCCGCACTTTGAAAATTTTTTTAACCGCATTGGTTTTAAAAGAATCGACGGCTCTGTTTTTGGGCTCCTGGTCCTCTCCCATAAACCGCTGACCTCGGAAGAAATCGAAGAGGCCTTAAAACTCTCCCAAAGCGCAGTGTCGCTTTCGCTCAAAACCCTGGCCCATTTTGGTGCGATCGAAACTAGAGATCTGAGAGAAAATTCCAAAGCTAAAGTTCACACCGCCAAAGAAGACTCACTCAATATTGTCGCCTCCGTTTTTCGAAAACGGGAAGAAGAGTATATTGTCGACTTTAAACATATGGCCCAAAGAGTCCTGGATAAATCGGCAGGTGAAGAAAATCTGGCGCGCAAAAAGCGAATGCAATCCATTATCAGCACCTGTGAAATTGCCGAGTCTGTTATGAATTTCGTGATCACCATCGCCCAAAATAAATCGCGCGAAACAAATGAGCACTATGCCGCTCAATATGAGGCCATCGTCCGTCGCCTGCCACGCGCCCTGGATATGATCGCCACCACCGCCATGCCATTGGCCGACATGACAATTAATTTAAAAGAAAGCCTTACAGAACGTTTTAAAAATAATTTTAAAGGACTGCGCTAATGAAAACCGACAAACAAAGAATCGTGATCACCGGCATCGGGCTCACTTCTCCTATGGGAAATAACCTCGCTGAATTCCGCGATGGTCTACTCAACAATGGATCGGGAATTACTCACACCGAAATTCGCCATATGGGCGTTGTGGCCGCGGGCCTCTGTAAATTTGACGAAGCAAAATACCAACCTAAAAAAATGAGAAAACGCGGCACTCGTGCTGGCGCTATCTCTATTTATTGCACCAATGAAGCGCTGCTAGATTCGGCAATTGACTTCGAAGGTATCGATAAAAATCGAGTTGGCGTTTATCTGGGAATCACTGAACACGGAAACGTGGAAACTGAAAACGAAATACACGACCTTTATAATACTCATCAAATGGATGTGTCTTTATGGTCGCACCATCACAATCCAAGAACAGTCGCCAACAATCCAGCGGGAGAAGTCACGTTGAATTTGGGAATCACCGGCCCTCATTATACGATCGGTGCCGCCTGTGCCGCCGGTAATTTGGGAATTATTCAAGGTGTACAGCAACTCTTGTTAGACGAAGTAGACGTCGCTTTTGCGGGAGGAATTTCTGAATCGACAGAGACCTTTGGGATCTTTGCTGCATTTAAGGCCCAAGGGGCCTTGGGTCACCATGAAAACCCGACTCTGGCCACTCGCCCCCTGGACATCAACCGCAATGGAATTGTGGTCTCGGAAGGCGGAGCGGTTTATGTGCTGGAGCGACTGGCAGATGCCAAAAAAAGAAATGCCAAAATTTATGGAGAAATCATCGGTTACCACAGTAATAGTGATGCCAGTGATTTTGTTCTTCCTAATACTGAACGCCAAATTGAATGTATTAAAACGGCGATTAAAAAAGCAGGCATTGAGATCAATGAAGTTGATATCGTTAATATGCACGCCACCGGAACCATGCAAGGAGATATCCAGGAATGCGTTGCTGTTAAAAATATTTTTGACGGACACCCTAATGTTCACGTCAATGCCACCAAAGGATTTATCGGACACGCCATGGGTGCGGCCGGAGCTCTGGAGCTAGCTGGAAATATTCCCTCATTCACCGACGGGTATATTCACCCTTGTAAAAAAATCGAAAATCTTGATCCACAATGCGCCGTAAACAATTTAGTTAATGGAGAGAAAATCTCCCATGACGTAAAAATTATATTAAACAACTCGTTCGGAATGCTCGGAATTAATTCCACATTAATCGTTCAAAAGTATAAGGAGTAGTATTATGCTAACAAATGAAGAAGTCAGAACAAAAGTATTAGACATTATCGCAGATATTGCTCTTGATGATGACGTTACAGGTATCAAAGATGAAGTGGCGCTTAGAGAGCAACTCGATCTGGATTCAATGGATTTTTTAGACATCGTTATGGAACTAAAAAAGCGCCACAAAATTGAAGTTCCCCAGGAAGATTACACCCGCCTTGCTTCAATGCAATCTTGTGTAGAGTACTTGGCGCCAAAATTTAATGCTCAAGCCTAAATACGACTGTGTGATTATCGGAGCTGGAATGTCAGGCCTTGCGGCGGGCATCCGGCTTTCGATGTACAACAAAAAAGTTGTCATCTTAGAAAAGCACACCATTAGTGGTGGCCTTAATTCCTATTACTCCCGGGGAAAAAGAAAATTTGATGTGGGCCTGCACGCCCTCACTAATTTTGTGGACCCCACTCAAAGGGGAAGGCCATTTAACAAGCTGATGAAACAGCTTCGAATTCCCTATGAAGAATTCAAACTTTCTCCCCAAAATTATTCGCTGATTCAATTCCCGGATAAAAAATTAAAGTTTAATAACGACATCAACTTATTAGTAGAAGAAGTTCAACTGAATTTCCCCCACGAGATTGATGGTTTCATGGGCCTGCTCACGCATATCAAAAACTTTAATGAAGTCGATCTCTCCAATGAATTGGTGATGGCCAAAGTCGTGGTAAAGAACTTTATCAAAGACGAGTCGCTGATTGAAATGATCTTCTGTCCCCTGCTGATCTATGGAAGTGCCTGGGAAAATGACATGGATTTTTCCCAATTTGTGATCATGTTTAAAAGTATCTTTTTGGAAGGATTTTCCCGTCCCACCGGCGGAGTGAGAACCATCATCGATTTACTGCTTAAAAGATTTGAAGAATGCGGAGGCGAGCTTCGCTTTAAGTCTGAAGTGACCCGGATCATATCCGCCAAGGAAAAAGTGGTAGGAGTGGAAGTCAATGGCGCCGAGATTATTGAGTGCGATCATATTTTATCGTCGATGGGTTTGCCGGAAACCTTTGCGGTGCTCGATCAGGAACCGGCCGAGCTTCATCGGGTGGGAAATCTCTCTTTTACCGAGAGCATTTTAATCACGGACAAAAAACCAAAAGAATTAGGCATTGATGCCACTATTATTTTTTATAATAATCGTCCCCAATATCTTTATCAGAAACCGACAAGCTTGTTTGACAGCGAAAGCGCCGTGGTCTGTTTCCCCAATAACTTCACCCATGATGATTACGCCGAAGGCGTTTTGCGCGTAACCAATATCGCCAATTACGAACTATGGAAGCAGCAACTTTTGCTCTCTAAAGATCTCTATAAAGAAAGTAAAAATGAAGTCTATCAGCAGACAGTGAAGATATTAAAAAACTGTGGCTTAAATTCTCAGTATGAAGTTTTATTTAAAGATATTTTTACCCCCACCACCATCCAACGCTATACCGGTCATTTTGGCGGGACAGTGTATGGCTCGACCGATAAAAGCAGAACGGGAAAAACCAAGATTGAAGGCCTCTATATTTGTGGAACTGACCAGGGCTTCCTGGGGATTGTGGGCTCCATGCTCTCTGGTATTTCAATGGCGAATCTTCATGTTCTATCGAGTACCTTATGAAATTTAGTAATGTTGTGATTGAATCCTACGCTTATGCACTTTGTGATGAAGTGATGACTTCCACTATGATTGAAGAGCGTCTCGCACCTCTCTATCAAAAATTAAAGCTACCGGAAGGAAGACTGGAATTAATGACTGGGATTAACGCCCGAAGAGTCTGGCCCTTGGGAACCAGACCCTCAGCGCTTTCCACCATAGCTGCTGAAAAATTATTTTTAAAAAGTAAAATCAAGCGTGAAGAAGTGGATCTCTTGATTCATGCTTCTGTCTGCCGCGATTTTCTGGAGCCGGCAACCGCTTCGGTGGTGCATGCCAATTTGGGTCTATCTCCAGCAGCGATGATTTTTGATTTATCCAATGCCTGCTTGGGCGTCATTAATGCCATGGTAGTAGCGGGCAATATGATTGAAAACGGACAGATCAAATGCGCTTTGATTGTCTCTGGAGAAAATGGTGGACCGCTACTGGAGAATACCATCCAGGAACTTTTATCTAATCCCAGCATTGACCGAAAGAATATTAAAAAATATATCGCCAATTTAACCATTGGCTCCGCTGCCACCGCCATTTTGCTGACTGATAAAGACAATAGTCCTGACTCTCCTCAAATTTTAGGCGGAGCTGTGCTTACTGATTCCAGCGCCAATCATCTTTGCCGGGGTGATGGCAATACCCATTCGCTGGTGATGGAAACTAACTCTGAAGAGTTGCTCAAATACGGAATTGCCCTGGCGAAATCGACCTGGCAGTTAATGCGCAATGAACTTTCATGGAGCAATGAAACACCTGACCTAGTGCTGACCCATCAAGTGGGCGTGGCCCATGAAAAATTAACTTTTGAATCTTTAGAATTATCTCATCTTAGAACTTATAAAACTTATCCTTTTCTGGGCAATACCGGCTCGAGTGCGCTACCGATCACCCTGATGATGGCGGCCGAAGAGGGCAAAATAAATAAAGGCGAACGTGTCGCCTTATTAGGAATTGGTTCGGGACTAAGTTCTATCATGCTTGGAGTACAATGGTGACAACGACAACTTTAATACCTGCTGAATTAAAAGCGGAATACCCGTTTGAGGCGCATTTTTTGGCGATTCAAAAAAATAATTTACACTACATCGACGCTGGTAGCGGTGAAGTTATCCTGATGCTTCATGGGAATCCAACCTGGTCTTTTTTCTATCGCAATCTGGCCAAGCATTTTTCTAAAAATTACCGGGTGATTGTTCCTGATCATATGGGCTGTGGTCTCTCCAGCAAACCTCAAGTTTACGACTACACTCTTAAAACTCACATCGATAATCTCTGTCTCTTGGTTCAAGAATTAAATCTTAGCGGGATCACGCTGATTGTTCACGACTGGGGCGGGGCCATTGGTATGGGGCTTGCCACCCGTTTTCCTCACCTGATCAAAAAGATGGTGGTGATGAATACCGCCGCTTTTAGATCCATTGAAATTCCGGCACGAATTAATATTTTAAGAAATCCAGTGGGTGAATGGTTCATTCGCAAGTTTAATGGATTTGCGGGCCCTGCCACTTATATGGCCACGACCAAAGGCCTAAGTCCGCTGGTCAAAAAAGGATTTATCTTTCCCTACCAAGATTATCAATCGCGAATTGCAACGGCTAAATTTGTGCAGGATATTCCGATGGATGAATTGCATCCGACTTATCAGACTCTGAAGTCGATTGAAGAAAAGTTGCCCACCATTAAAGCGCCAGTGCTTTTATTGTGGGGTGAAAAAGATTTTTGTTTCACCATGAATTTCCAAAAGCGCTGGAAAGAGATTTTCCCTCTGGCCCATGCCGTTAGCTATCCAGAGGCCGGCCACTATTTAATTGAAGATGAAAAAGTAGCGGTCATCAATGAAATTGAAATATTTTTAAAGGATTAGAGTTGTGAACATCGCCTCAAGACTCACGCAGAATGCTAAAAAGACTCCGGACAAAAGAGCGGTGGTTTTTCCAAAATTCAATATGAGAACGGGGAAATACGATTACTCATCTCTGACCTTTAAAGAGCTTGATATTCTCTCCAACAAATTTGCCCTGCAGTTATCAAAACTAGGATTAAAAAAAGGCGATAAAACTCTCCTCTTTCTGCGTCCTAATCTCGATTTTTCGGCCATGGCGTTTGCCCTTTTTAAACTGGGAGTGGTACCGGTTTTTATCGATCCGGGAATGGGAAAAAAAAATCTCTTAAAATGTATCAAAGAATCCTCCCCCGTCGCTTTGATCGCCGAAAAAGAAATCCATCTGATAAAACTTTTTTATAAAGACGCCTTTAAGTCTGTCCGGATGAATGTGACCAACGGCTCCTTCACTTTTGGCAAGATGATCAGCATCGCCAAAATGAAAAAAGAAAAAATTCAAGGCTTCAATTCAATCCATTTTGATCCTGAAGATACTGCCGCCATTCTTTTTACTTCCGGTGGAACAGGCACGCCGAAAGGAGTGGTTTATACTCACCGAATTTTTGATCAGCAGACTTCTATGTTACAGGATCTCTATCAGCTGACCAATAATGATATCGACATGCCGGGCTTCCCGCTCTTTTCCCTCTTCACGATTGCGATGGGAATGACCAGTTGTATCCCCGATATGGATCCGACCAAACCCGGAAGTTGCGATCCTAAAAAATTAGTACAAAATATTAAAGACCAAAAACCTACTTTTGTCGCCGGCTCTCCGGCCATCTGGGAGCGGGTTGCCGATTATTGCATCGAACAGGGAATCACACTTCCCACCATCAAATACGTGGTGATGTTTGGTGCGCCGGTTTCAGTCAGGCTCCATCGGAAATTTAGACCCCTACTTCCTAACGGTACGACCTATACTCCATACGGAGCGACAGAGGCCTTGCCGGTCAGTAATGTCTCTGGTGAATTTGTTTTAAAAAATACAGCGCAATTAAGTGATGAAGGTTTTGGAACTTGCATTGGGAAACCAGCTCCCGGCGTGGAAATCAAAATTATCAAAGTAAGCAATGATGTTATTCCCCGCTTTTCGAATGATCTCGAGGTACCCGTGCTGGAAGTGGGAGAAATTATCGTCAAAGGGCCAACCGCCACGCGAGAATATTTGAATCTTCCAAAGCAAACGGCAGAAGCTAAAATTTATGAAAGCGAAGACACCAACGGATCTTTCTGGCATCGGATGGGAGACCTGGGCTTTATTGATCGGGCCGGACTTTTGTGGTTCTGCGGAAGAAAATCTCATATGGTAGTGGGTGCAACTCATAACTATTACCCCATCCCAATCGAGGCCATTTTTAATAAACATCCTGCCGTTAAAAGATCCGCACTGGTAGGTTTGGGAACTGCCGGCAATCAGACTCCGGTTATTGTGATTGAAAGAAAAGACGGACAATATCTTTCTGGCAAAGGACGATCGATCTTTGAAAGTGAGCTATTGGCCGTGGCCAAAAAATATCCACATACCAAAGACATTCAAAAAATTTATTTGAGCAAGGCCATGCCGGTCGATGTCCGACACAATATAAAAATTGACCGCTTAAAATTAAAAGCAGAAATAGAACATCATGAAATTAACTAAAGTTTTAATCACCGGAGCTGGCGGCTTCTTAGGAAGTTATATCGCTAAAGAACTCTGCCGCAAGGGCGGATATGAACTCTATAGTTTTTCACGATCCTCTCATCCATCCTTGAATCAGCTAGGGGTTACACAACGCCACGGGGACCTGGCCAATTATCAAGAGGTCATCGTGGCCTTAGAAGGCATGGATGCCGTTATTCATACCGCATCGATGGTGGCGATGTGGGGCAGATATGCTGATTTTTATCGCACCAATGTCACCGGCACTGAAAATATCTTAAAGGCGATGAAAGAGTTAGGGATTAAAAAATTGATCTACACCAGCACGCCAAGTGTGGCCTTTGAACGCGACAGTCTTTGTGGAGTGGATGAATCAACTCCCGCTCCGACCCATTATCTTAGTCATTATGCTCAAACCAAAGCAATGGCCGAGCGCCTGGTGCTTCTGGCCAATGGCCCTGAGTTCTCCAGCGTCGCTCTTCGCCCTCACCTCATTTTTGGACCTGGGGATTTGAACCTGGTACCGAGAGTGATTGCGGCCCAAGAAAAAGGACGCTTAAGAATTGTGGGCGATGGTGAGAATTTAGTGGATGTGACTTATGTCGAAAATGCAGCACTCGCTCATATTATGGCGCTGGAAAAATTGAGCCCCTCTCATCCCATTGCCGGCAAGGCCTATTTTTTAGGCCAAGGCCCAATCAAGTTGTGGGATTTTACCAATAGTATTTTAGTAAAGGCGGGACTTTCGCCCGTCACCAAAAAAATATCTATTCGATCTGCTTATCGGGTGGGTTTTTTACTCGAGTGCCTTTTTAAGTTCTTTCGAATTTATAAAGGCCAGCCACCGATGACTCGTTTTGTGGCCTTGCAATTGGGAAAATCTCATTACTTCAGTCACCATAATCTGGAGCAGGACCTGGGGTTTAGGGCCTTCATCTCAATTGAGGAAGGCATTGAAAGAGTCTTTCCTACTAATCTGTAGCTATTGATCAATTACGACCGAAGAAGGTGCTCTTAAATTTTCCAGGCGCATGTAATGGTCAACCGCTCCCAGGCCTTTGAATGCTCCTTCGTGGAAACTGGTAGAAAAGTTCCGGCCGTCGGCAGTCATCGCATCAAAACTTCCATAGAAAAAGACATTCTCCACACCGAAGAGATTAAAATAATGAACCTTGCTATTGGAGTTATTGACGATATTAGAAGTCAAGGTCTTCAACTGCCAAAGAGGAATCTGGATCCAGTCCGCGCGGTCTTTAAAAGTTACGGCCGAGAGACAATTCTTCAAGAAGGCCCTTTTCTTTGAAGAGGAAAAGAAAAATTTGTGCGATTTTTTTTCACAGAGATCAATGCTTTCGGCTGTGACTTTTTCATGGGAGAGATCTTTAACATAACTGATATAATCGTTTTGTAAGGAACGTCGGCAGTTATCGAATAAATTTCTAAAATTAAAAAATTTGTTTTTTGGATATTCATTACACAACCCATCGAGGTGATCAAAGACTTCTCCCACATTCAATGAATTTAAATGTCGAATCCCCTGGGTGTTAACCTGGTACTGCCCGTTGATTTGAAGCGGAGCTTGTAAATGTTCGCTTTCAACCATATTGATCGCCAGCGGGTCAACACCCGAGTAGCGCTCTAGTACAAAAATCGCTCGTTCACGGTATTTTTTCCCGCTTCGACCAGTCGATTTTTTGGTCATAAATTGAGCTGTAAAAGTCAGAGACAAGTTTTGTTGTTCATCCGAAATGTTTAAATCTTCGTGATTTTCCAAAAGATTTCTCTCGCTATCGTACTCAATGTTCACCCGTTTTGAATCACTGGCAAGTTTGGCAGCACTGGCCTCGGAGTTGGTGAGAGCGTAAATGACGCTGGCGAAAAGTCGAGAAATAAAATCTTCGGTATATTTAACTTTTTCATAATAATGTCTAAAAAATGTTTTTACCCGTCCATTAGTCGTTACTTCGATCTGTTGAGTTTTGGAGCTCTTTGATCCTCCTAGCAACAGGAAGTTGTATTTATGTTGCACCGTCTGGGCAATCTTCTTTTCTTCAGAAATAATATAGGGCGCGAGTATGGCCAAATCCCCTTCGCGGTTCTTTAATATTTGCTGAATCTCTACTCCCACCGGACTCTCCGGCATCATTTCCCGAAGGTCATTTTGCTTAAAACTTAAATAGCTTTTATAACTTGAACTCAATTCATAGCTAAAATCGTAAGACAGCAAGGTGATTTTTAATATTTTTAAAAAATCTGCCTGGATTCCCACCGAGACACCTGCACTGGCCGACTTTGTTTTTTCAGCAGAAATGAGAATATTGTTATCTTTGCCCGGATTGGAGACCACTTCAACTCGCGAGAGTTTTTCAAACTTGGCAAGTACTCCGGCCATGCCCGTTATTCCGGTGTAAAGGGGCGCCGAAACTAAACCACCGGCCTTCATCGAAAGGGAGTCTTCTTTAAAAACCATTTCGTTAGGATCCATGTTGGCAATATTGGAAAGTTTGAGCGCACTAAAAGGCAGGAATAATTTTTCAAAATGAGTGGTCAATCCTTCTTCGTAGGAATTAGCATAATGAACCCAGGTAAAAGTTCTCTTGAAGACAATTCCGGCAAACGCCGCAAGACTTTGTTGATTGATATCAATAACCTTAGAATCGGCCAAATTACTCATCACTCTCGAGGCGTCGATAAAAACTGAAAAGGTATCGGTGACAATCCATCGTTTATCATCAAACAAATCCGGTGCGAGGTTTCGATCCACGCTTATAGAAAAATCGACAAAAGGTTTGCGGTATGTAAATCCAATACTGTTGAGCCCACCGCTCACCGAGCTTGAACGATTTTGCAAAATTCTGGCAGCTTCACGCTTGCCAATGTGCTCATACTCCAAATTCATCTCGTCCTGAATCTGTTGATAGAGATTATTTTTGGTTTCAAAAGGATTGATGGAATTGCCGCCGCCGCCGATGGCGTAGTTTTTTTCCATGCTCTGGGCATCGGTAATAGTGAAATAATTAAAAGTATCTGGCGCTGCGCTTTGGGCCTGGGCCCTTGGGCCCCATGAAAAATTGACCACCAAGATAAGGGCGCAGTTGAAGCAAAACTTTAAAAAATTGAAGTTCATAAATACTTTGCCTTGCGAATCGTTTGCGTGACTTCTTTGGGAATTGCCTAGGTTGTCATTATGGCAGACTCATCGGTATTTCCAAGGCCAAACTTGACCGATTTACTATTAGCTACTTGGCCCTTGCCCCCAGAGGAAAAGTTGCCAAAAATATTTCTCTATAAGGCGCAACCTGCTAGAATAGTGAAATATGAAAGGAACACGACTCATTGTTTTAATTCTCTCCATTTTGCTGCTGACTATCAGTAGCGGGCTGCTCTTTTATAAAAATCTCTTTTTGCTGGAGTCCCCGGGCTTCGGTGGAAAAATTGATTTTGAAGAACTTCGTTACACCGATCTGCAAATCAATGCCACCACCGCCCTGCTCAGAAAAAACCTCAGTGCTGATTCCAGCGAACTCGAACTCGAAATCATCCGCATTAAAGAATTGATGAATATTGTGACGGATGTAAATAAAAGTACGGTAGAACTCAATGATTCGATTTTAAAGATTCAGGCCTATTTTGATGCAAAATTAAAAGACTTAAACAGGTTTCAACTGGCACTGAGCGATTTAAAAACCTCAGTCAATTCTATCAACTCTGCTTATAATGATTTGAACAAAAACAATATCAAGTTCACGGTTGATAAAAGAGATTTCTATCGCGAATGCGTGGTCAATGCCCTTTTCTACATCTCTCTTTCCAACAAAGATACTGAAGCAAGGGTTATCGAAGACCAAAAAATTCTTGCCCAAATTTTAAGTTTTGCCACGGCCCCCAATCCTCTTGTCCAAAAATTTAGCAATCATATAGATGTTATTCATCAACGCACCAAAGAACTGGAGAAACTGAGCGAAAGTTTTGTCAACGATAGTTCTATCAATAAAGAAATGAATATTGTTTCAAAATACTATAAAGAGGCCCAACTCTCCAAAACCCGCGATGGTGAAGTCTTCCTGACGATGGTCTTTGGAGCGATCGTTTTATATCTAATCGCATTGGTGGTGATTTTAAGAAAACTGACCTAAACTGCCCCACTTCGCTGGGGCTAATTTTTACTTTGGTCGCTTTTAATTGAATCAAAAAAATAATTATTTATTTAATAAAACGTGATTGTGAAATGCCACATAGATAGCTAAATGATCTGCAAGCCGTTTGGGATCTTTGGTGGTGCACCAGGTTTTTCTAATGAGT
>Ga0066404_1000112_pt1 | contig 19267 bp, 20 predicted proteins | sample LakWasMeta4_LOW4_2_FD_59491 | JGI IMG/M metagenome (GOLD analysis project Ga0066404, IMG submission 59491) | Freshwater sediment methanotrophic microbial communities from Lake Washington under simulated oxygen tension - Sediment Metagenome 4_LOW4 | ecosystem: Environmental > Aquatic > Freshwater...
TTCGTGTTGATACGTAAACCCATGAGATCCTCCGTGTAGAAATCGGTGTCCCTCCTTAGTCTTGAATGCCTTCTTGTGGCGTTCAACGAGCGTCCGTGCTCAACTGAAATTTGGTTTCAAGCTTCGTCACCATGACTCAGCTTTTGATTATATTTATTTTCGGAAATTTATTCCGGAGCTTTAGCACAATATGAAAATATTTTGTCTTTTTTTACCTGACCAAAACACTTTTAACCTATTTGCTCTTTATTAAGAAAATAAAAAGTTTTATCTCTCATTTCTGCAATTTATTTGACGAAAAGTACTTCGATGGAAAACAAGAAACAATTAGTCATAGTTCCTCCCATGTCAGAACCACTTCAAAAATTAAATGAAGTGCTCAATGGCATTGCGGTCGACGAAAACGTCGAAATTTCCTTAATTGATGACTACAAAGAATTGAGTCAGTTTGTGGGCTCTGCCGGACAGAGTTTGATCGTTTTTTCAAATGCTAAAAAGTGTGCCACCTTTCTTCAAGAGAATCGCTTTATTATTGCGAAAACACATTCAAAAATTATCCTGCTCACGCCTAAAGAAATCCCCACCAAGACCCTCATTAAATTCGTTAAAATTGGTCTGACCGAATCAGTGCTGGAAAACTCTCCGCCCAAAACGCTGCTCTACAAAGTAAAACTACTACTGCGTTCAATTAAATCCTCATCTGCTCAGGAAGATAAAGATCAAGTTGTAAAAAGCATGCTGGATCAAAATCAATCCGCAGCGACGAGCGGTCTACTGGAAAAAAACGAAGAAGAGAAGAAAGAGGAAACTCTAAACTACCTATCCGAAGAACGTCTTAAAAATAAAGACAAAGGCGAAGCGCCGAGTGATGAGGGCGGAAGCTTAAAAGGTAAAAACAATTACCAAGAAGAATCAATTGAAACAAATTGGAAATCAAAAAGAAAAAAGGAAATAACCTCACTCGAAGATGAATCAGATACCGAAAAAATAGACTCTGATGATTCAGCCAACATTGACCTGTACTATCGCGGTAAGAAAAAAAGCAATTACCAAGAAATTGAAGACGAATCCGATCTTCGCACTAAAAAATCCAACTATGAAGAATCCGATGCGGATGAAGGTCTCCCAAAAAAGAAACAAACAGAACTAGACCTCTCACCTTCCTCCGATCCCGGTAAAAAACAAAGCAATCGCTACGAGCAAGAAGATGACGACAATTCATTAAATAAAACAAACAATTTATCGCTGGATCTCGAAGCCGCTGACGATGCTCCTAAAAAAGAAAAGGATTTGACTGAAGCTGAGAAGGCCAGTGCTAAGAAAAAAGAATTTGATGAATTAGAAGAACTTTTTGAAGCCGCCAAAAGAAAAATGGCCGAACAAGCTGAAGATCTCGGCGGACACTACAAAGGAAAAGTCAGTAATACTGACCTGGAGCTGGAAGAAGATCTTACCGAAGAAAAAAAAGAATACGATAATTCTGATCTCTATCAGCGTGAAAAACAATTCGAGCTGGATTTGCTCCCTGCTGCCGAGGAAAAGAAACGCCAAAGACTGGAGGAAGACGAGGAAGAAACAACTAAAAGTCGAAAGGGCCTAGTTGACGTGATCGATAGCGAGCCCCAGGCCAACGACTGTGAAGTTGATAAAATTAATACCAATATGGTTGGTGAAATAAATAACGATAGTTCTAATAACCTATCCGATCTTGAAATTTATAATTTGGCACCAAAAGTTAAAAATGAAGACTCGGATGAAGCTGAAGATATCGACCAAGCAAAAATGAAAGGTCTGCTAGAAGATGCTGATGATGCGAGCAACGAAAAAAAGTCTGACTACCAAAAAGATGAAGACAATAAGCACAAAGCTCAAACCGAACTGAGTCTTGAAGCGGCAATCGTTGCTCCAAGTGATGAGCAGTGCGATCCTACCCTCGACGACGATAGCGACGGCCAGCAACGAAAAGCTTCTGGCCTGCAATTACTAGATGAGAATGCCGCTCAAACTCGCACCAGAATGGAAGAACCTGATGCCCATATGGCCTTCAAAAAATTAGGCCAAACTGATCAGGGGCCCGGCGATAAAGAAAAAAATGCTCACAACGGAAAAGTCGATAAAATTGATACCTTTTATCGAGGGGGAGAGGCCAAAAAAAATGCGGAGCATAGCTGGGACAACCTGACTAATGCGAAGGCCTCAAACAACAATGAAGCAAAAAAGGCCAATCGCAGACCCGAAGAATTCAGTGAAGGACCACCAAAAAACAATGCCGGTGAAATCACCATCGATTACCGCAAACTTAAAGAAGAATTTGACTATATTGCCAGAAATGGCAGTTCAGAGGAAAGTAGCGAAAGAGACAAAGGTCAGCTCCATGCCCTGAGCGATTCAGAAGACAGCGGATCTTTCAAAGTTATCGAAGTCGATACTCGCGGTTTTGAATTTGGGGTTGAAGTCCTTAACTTTATCTACCAAAAAGATTCAAAAATAATAGAATTCTATAAAATGATTTCAGAAGAATTAATTTCTCAATACAAGGCCTATCCCCTTTTTTATAGCTACAAAGCAGCAGAGAAAGTTCATATCGCTGCCTTCGACAGTCTGGCGCAATTGGGTGATTTCCCCATTCCCCTGGATCTCAAAGAATGGTGGAACGAGACCAAAAAGGATCAGACCGTCTTCGATTTTTACTATAATAAAACCATGACCACCTGGTTATGTAGAAGCTTAAGCGATAAGTCTGACCCCAGCGCCTTCTGGCAAGATGTTGAGCTGCCAACATGGGCCTCCAACGAATTAAGCGATAAAAAAGTAGAAATGATTTTCCCCTATTTTGACGGGATTGACCGCATGGGATTGGCCATTGTCTTTTTTCCGGATGGTGTTAATCCCGCCCAGGAAAAATCTCTTTTGCTGACGCTGGAAATGGCAAGAAGCGTTTTATTGGATTCGATCCAGAGAGCAAGTGTGAGCAATAATCAAGAGCAGTTGACAGATGAAGCTCCGGTTGAAAAGAAAAATATTATCAGTATCTTCTCAGGACTCTTTAACCGCAATAAGGCCAGCTAGTGAGAAAAGAATGAAAACGGAATACGATTTTTTTGCGATTGAAAGAGATCATTTGAAGGATGGAAGAACTTTTCCTTTCCAGATTTATATCTATAATCCCGTTCATAAAAAATACAGTTTGTTTTTAAATGGAAATCGCCCCTTAACCAAAGAGTTGGATTCCTTTCTCGATTTTTTACTGGCAAAAGGCGGCAAGCTCGCTGTCTTAAAAAATCAGCGTCGCACCTTTTTAAGCGCGCAAGAATATAATGAAGCACAAATTCCTTCGCTTAAGGCCCGTGAGCTTCACGCCCTGGAAAAAGAGCGGATTATGAATATCAAATTAAAAGAGATGTATGACGAAAAAAATGGCGGATTCGCTTTTCAGACCGAGTTCGAAATAGCATGCGAAACAGATAATTTTGAAAAAATTATCGAATATGCCCGGGTTGAAATCCTCACCTTTAGTGTTACCCATTCCAGTACCGTTTCCCTGGCGCTGCAGTTAACAAAATCTTATTTAGATAAGGATAACTACCTAAACCGGATAGTGGCCGTCTCCTATTTGTTTGCCAAAACGGCCAACATCCTCGATCCTGCCGCGCTCGCCGATATTATTTGCGGAGCTTATTTATCCCACCTGGGCCTCACCCAACTTCCCTTGACGATGGTAAGAACCCCCGTGCTTTCTCTTAGCGATAAAAATAAGAAACTTTTTGAAAAACATACCATTTTAAGTAACCACCTCATTAAAAAAGGTGCCCTGGATATAACTGAGCGCTGTAAAAAGATTGTGCTCGATCACCACGAACGCATCAGTGGCGGTGGCTACCCCTCAATGAAATACGGTGATTCGATCGAAACACTCTCGCTGATCGTAGGTGGAATTTCTCATCTTTTTGAATACTCATCCGGAAAAATTAATGGAACGAAATCTCCAATTCGGAATATAATCATAAACATGAAAAACAAAAATTATTCCCCGGGATTAGAATTTGATTTTGGAGAAAAAGTTTATAACGGTTTAGTTTCTCTAATTAATACCGATAAAATAGAAGTTAAAAAAGCAGCATAATTTATACTGAACGGCACAGGAGACCTTAATGGCCTTAAAAGTTGATACCAAGATTCTAATTGTTGATGATATGTCTACAATGAGAAAGATTATTAAAAACATGCTTTCGCAAATTGGATTTACAAATATCAGTGAAGCCGATGATGGGGCCACCGCCTGGCCGATGATTGAGAATGCCATCAAAGAAGGAAGACCTTACGAATTTATCGTTTCAGACTGGAACATGCCGCAAATGAGCGGTCTGGATCTATTGAAAAACGTCCGCGCCACACCTGGACTTGAGAAGTTACCCTTTCTGATGATTACCGCCGAATCGGAACAAGGAAACGTGGTCATTGCTGTAAAGGCAGGCGTGAGTAATTTCATCGTCAAGCCATTCTCCGCACAAGTATTAAAAGAAAAAATTGATCGCATTTTTAAATAAAAGACAAATAATATGAGCATTCTTAATGATCCTTCGATGAAGGAAATTGTTGATGATTTTTGTGAAGAAGCTGATTCGCTCTTTAATCTTCTGGAAAATTCTCTAAATTTATTAGAGGAAGATCCTCGTAATACCCGCGAACTTGAAAAATTCGGGCAGATTATTGATCGAATAATGGGAGCAGCAAAATCGATTGGAGCAACTGAAATTGCTCTTTTTTGCGAATTGGGAAAAACGATTGGATATAAATCATCTCAAATAAAAGAAATCCCATTAATTGAAGTGGTAGTTGCGATCCTCTTCGACTCTCTGGATATGCTTAGAAAAATGAATCAGTCCTTGAAGGCCGGGAACAATACCTCCATGAATCAACTCAATACTAAAGCATTCGCGACAAGGCTAAATTGGCTGTCTGCAAAGTTTAAAGATATTGAACGAGCTTCGTGTGCGGTACCGGATGAAAAATTAAACCAAAATTCAATTGATGAATTAATGAAAAGTCTTGGACTTTAAGGGAGAATATATGGCCGGAGAAATGCATTTTATCGAATTTTCAAAACCATTCATCGACGCAGCCAAAAATATTTTTGAAACGATGGTTTTTAGCAAGCTTGACGCTCAAAAACCAATCATTAAAAACGATTCAGTTTCCAGAGGCGATATTTCGGCAGTCCTGGGACTCTCGGGCGAAGTGGATAAAAATGGAGTTAAATGCCAATACAAGGCAATGCTGGTTATTTCATTTCCCTATGAAACTTATTTTAAAGTGGCCAGCGCTATGCTGGGTGAAACCTATACCTCCTATGTGCCTGACATTCACGACCTCGGCGGCGAAATCGTCAATATGGTGGTGGGAAATGCCAAACGTGAATTGAAAAACATGGGATACACTTCCAATATGGCCATTCCATCAATGGTTGAAGGGAAATCCCACTCCATTAAGTATCCAGCAGGTACCCATGTGGTGTTGATTCCCTTTAATTCAAGTAATGGTGAGCTTTTTATGGAACTTTGTTATACCGAAGTCGAATAATTATCTAAACTCTTTAAAAGGAAGATCACTTCTTCCTCTCCATTCATTTAAACTAATTTCCAGATGGTCAAAGCGACCGCCAGGTCCCCCGTCTTCTGGAAGACTTTTCTCTTTAACGTCTATCTTGGCAAACGTGAGCTTGGCCCCATGGAAGTTTTTCCCAAAATCCAGGTTGTACATTTTGGTCCAGGTTCCTGTATTGATAAAAATAGACCCGTCATCATATTCGCGAAAAATCGGGTCATGGGTGTGACCGACAATCAATGCTTTGATATTTTCATCGCTGGTCACATAAGTTTCAGTAAGTGATTCGTAATTTTGAAAAAGCTGAATTTCATTTTTTACGTGATTGAAAACTTCATTCAGCCTTTTATTTTGTTTAAAAATCATGACAAATCTGACCATTAAAAAATAATAAAAATTGGCGAAGATAAAGCGAAGAGTATAGAGCGGATCGTAGATAATTCCATTGATGATAAATTTATTTACCGGCCTTACTGCGTTGATATAATCTCTACCCTCTTTGAATTTATTAATAACTCTGGTGACGTAATACGATCCCCAAGGAGGAATGAAATATTTATGATGGTTAATATCTGTTGCAATACTGTCAGCTAAACTATATTGATGGGCCATTTCATATTCATGCCCGTGTTTTAAGACAATTCCCTCTTCCGGAATATAGACCGTTTCGTCATTAATCAGAATTCTAAATTTGCCTCTGTCCTTTTCCGGAAAAAGCTCCGCCAAATAATCGCGCAGACTTTCAAAAACGAGTTCGGCATCGTGATTTCCAAGGATGTAAACCAGTTTATTATTGGGATAACTGACAAAGTCACGCAAGGCCTCAACCACGCCCGAATGCGCTTCAAGAATCATTTTGAGCTTGTCCATCGCGGCCCGTTCACTCCAAAACTCATCATCAAAATATTTAACGAATGGCACAGCTAAAAGATCAAAAAAATCACCATTGATAATCAGCTCAACTTCGCGATCGAGGTAATAGCCACTGGAGTGGTATTCGATGAATTCAATGAGCTCTTTATCGTAATGAAAATCTTCCAGAAAATTTCGACGATTATTGACGTTTAACCCTGCACCTAAATGCAAATCAGAAATGACAATAATGGTTTTTTTAATATTATTTTTTTGGAGGAATTTCATAAGTTTTATTTCCAACGATGAGCTCAACTTCCTGAAAAGCAGGAGAAAGTGGAACAAAATGAAGCAAATCCCCTTTTTTTAAATTCACCATTATTCTTTGATATTTATCTGAATCAACTGCCGAAAAGCCAATATTGGTTTTATTATTCACCACCACTTTACCAACGAGTCTGACTAATGTTTTGTTTTCGATGATCACTTCCATTGGGCTTCTGAACTTTTCCGGTGAAATAATTCTAAATCTGTCATCATAGGCCGTTACCAGAAAGCCATTAGAAGACTCAATGGCATAAACTGAACAATAACTAAAACTGGCCAAGAGTAGCAAAAATCGTGATAAGAGATTCATTTTATTCAACATGTTTCTATTTTATCAGATCTCCAGGCTTTCCAATAGTGATCCTTTATTGCCAAGTCTATATTCCGACAAAAACCCTCGACTATTAAAAGTTTTAAGTAATTCCCTATTTTTTCGATAAAGCTCTATGTTTGAATTTTTAAAAAAATCTAGGCCCCTGAAAACCAATCTCAAAACACTGAGAGAAGAATTTAAGACAAAATTTCTTCAAGATGCTAATCACCAGTGGATTTCAGAGGATCGAGTAACGAAAAGAAGTGTTGAGATTCTGCTAAACTCGCTCAACGAAAAACAAATTCATTTTTTTAACAAACATCCAACATTTATGATTCCTTGCCAGGCCCATTTAAGTTGTGCGATCGGCAGAACTCAAAATCACCACCTTATTCTGGTCTTTCCGGAATTAATACAGCTCTTAAAATCGGCCAGTGCCTTTCATGGGATTGCCATTTTGGCACATGAACTAGGCCATATTTACCACCAGCATACTGAGCAAAAGATTGATACTCTCACCGCCCAGATTGAAGCTGATCAATTTGCTTTTGATTTAGGTTTTGGGGAAGAACTGCAAGAAGTTTTACTTGATCATATTCATTCGATTGATTGTAGGGTGCGCATTTCTAAATTAACTTCCGGGTTAATGGCCCAGAAAAAATCAGACCTTTAGTCCCCAGGCCTTGCACTCTTCTTCGTTGTTTTTATTATCTACGCCAAAATGACTTTTTATTTTTTTTAGAATCCATGATGGTTTTAAATAATCGAATTGAAAAATGAGGACGCCATCCTCATCACTTTTATGTGTTAACGGGCTGTCACTTCTTTCGTTCTTTTTTAATTTTGAAAAACGTATTTTTTTCTTATGCTTTATTTTTTTTTCCACGCTTCCTCCTTCCGAACTTTTATAATCCTCTAAAGAGAAAAGCAAAGACAATGCCATCCTTAAATCATTAGATTTAAAGTCTGACGCTTATTAAAAAGAGCAATGACAAGAAGGGCTAACGGGGCATTATAGTATAGTTAGAGTAATATTCTCAAATCAGTGATGGATTTAATTTCGTCGCGAATTTTAGCGGCCTCTTCGAAACGAAGATCACGAGAAGCTTCTTTCATCAGTTTTTTTAATTCTTCAATCCGTTTATCGAGCGCTTCGGCGCTAAGTTTGGTCATTTCTACTTTTATCTTTTCGCCTTTGCCTTTTTTAGCACCGCGAAGAGTTTCAATCACCCCGCCACTGACACTTTTGACAATCGTTTTAGGAACAATTCCATGTTTAGTATTGTACTCCTCTTGAATTTTTCTTCTGCGCGAAGTTTCGCTGATGGCGCGCTCCATGCTTTTGGTCATTTTATAAGCGTAGAGAATAACCCGGCCTTCTGAATTTCGGGCAGCACGCCCCATGGTCTGAATTAGAGATCGCTCTGAACGCAGAAAGCCTTCTTTATCAGCGTCTAAAATCCCAACCAGTGAAACTTCCGGAATATCTAATCCTTCCCGCAGAAGATTGATTCCCACCAGGACATCAAACTCTCCGAGCCTTAAATCGCGGATAATCTCCATGCGCTCCAGGGTGTCTATTTCGGAATGCAGGTAGCGAACCTTAATGCCACTGGAGGCATAATATTTGGTCAGCTCTTCGGCCAGTTTTTTAGTCAAGGTGGTGACCAGTACCCGCTGTCCTTTTTTGATTACGGCACGGGCCTCTTTTAATAAATCATCAACCTGGGTGGCGGCCTCGCGCACTTCGATTATTGGATCGAGCAGCCCGGTGGGACGAATAATTTGTTCGACATACTCTCCATGTGTTTTTTCCAGTTCATAATTTCCGGGAGTGGCCGAGACGTATAAAGTTAAATCCTGACGGGCCTCGAATTCATCAAACTTCAGCGGTCTGTTATCCAGGGCCGAAGGCAGGCGGAAGCCATAGTTCACTAAATTTTCTTTTCTCGCCCGGTCTCCTCGATACATACCACCCGTTTGGGTCACGGTAATGTGAGACTCGTCGATGATCATCAAAAAATCACGCTCAAAATAATCAATCAAGGTCGGCGGAGGATCCCCGGGATTTGCCCCCATTAAATGGCGGGAATAGTTTTCAATTCCTGAACAAAAGCCTAACTCTTCCATCATTTCGATATCGTAAAGCGTTCGCTGTTCAATTCGCTGGCGCTCTAGTAATTTTTCTTCTTTAATAAATTGCTGAATGCGCTCGCGCAGTTCAATTTTAATAGCGGCGATCGCCGACTTCATTCTTGATTCAGACACCACATAGTGGGACTTGGGATAGATCGTTATATTTTTTAAAACCTCGATCGTTTTTCCACGTAGTGGATCAACCATCGAAATGGAATCGACTTCATCCCCAAAAAACTCAACTCGGACTACGTTACTTTCTTCATGGGCCGGAAAGACTTCAACCGTATCACCCCGCACTCTAAAGCAGCCGCGTGAAAAGTCGATATCGTTTCGTTCATACTGAATTTCTACTAAGGTTTTAAGAAACGCATCCCGATCGAGGGTTTCCCCTACTGCCACCGCGGCCTTCATCGAAGAGTATTCTTCTTTAGATCCAATCCCATAAATGCAAGAAACGGAAGCCACCACGATCACATCATCGCGTTCAATTAAACTGCGGGTGGCGCTATGACGAAGCTTTTCAATTTCTTCATTAACGGCCGAATCTTTTTCAATATAAGTATCACTGCCGGCGACATACGCTTCCGGTTGATAATAATCGTAATAAGAAACAAAATACTCGACAGCATTATGGGGAAAAAATTCTCTAAATTCCGCATAAAGCTGGGCCGCCAGCGTTTTGTTATGGGCCATGACTAAGGTTTTTTTCCCAAGCGCTTGGATAACATTGGCCATGGTAAAAGTTTTACCCGAACCGGTGACTCCCAAGAGAGTTTGTTTATTTTTATAATAGTTTCCATTTTGGTCTTTGCTGAAGCCTTTAATCAACTCGGCGATCGCCCGCGGTTGATCCCCCGCTGGAGGGAAAGGGCTCACCAGATTAAAAACAGTATTAGGAGATTTTTTTACTTTATTCATAATAATTTCGGGCCTACGATTATCCTATGAAAAATATACTCCCTACACCTCTTCAATACAAAAATAATATTCTTACCTTTGATGGACGTGCCCTAGATGCAATTGCCAAAAAGCGCGCTACTCCATTTTATCTTTATTCAAAAAAAACCCTAGATTTTTATTATAAATCTTTTTATCAATCGGCGCTCAAATGTGATCTTCCCAGTCCCTTAGTTTGTTATGCGGTAAAGGCCAACAGTAATCTGGAGGTCCTAAAACGCCTAAAAACTCTGGGCAGTGGAGCGGATGTGGTTTCGGTTGGTGAGTTAAAAAAAGCGCTCAAGGCCGGGATTGATCCCCAAAAAATTGTCTTTTCGGGCGTGGCCAAAACCGCCAGTGAAATTCTCTTTGCGCTTAATTGCGGTAAAAAAGGTATTTACTCGTTCAATGTTGAGTCGATTGAAGAACTTGAGCTAATCAATCAACTAGCAAAGAAAAGCAAAAAAATAGCGCGCGTGGCCTTTAGGCTTAATCCCCAGGTCAACGCCAAAACTCATAAACATATTTCCACCGGAAATAAGACCCATAAGTTTGGATTATTGAAATCCGATATTCTGGAAGCACTGTCGGTGTCGACTTTTTGGGACCACACTCGCTTGGTGGGACTTAGTGTCCACATCGGCAGCCAGCTGACCGATCTAAAAGCGACTGTGCTGGCGATTAAGGAGCTTTCGGCCCTGGCCCTCAGTATTGAAACACCGCTTGAGTTTTTAGATGTAGGTGGCGGATTAGGCATTGATTACACTACTGAAGAACGCGCGAAACTGGCCTCCATTCAAACTTATATGGAAACGGTCTCGGCGGCACTCTACAAATTCTATTATACTAAAACCGAACACACTCCCCGTGTTCTTTTTGAGCCAGGAAGAATTCTGGTTGGAAAAATGGGAGTGCTTGTGTCGCGGGTGGTACGAACCAAAACTTCTGATAATTGTCACTTCACTATAATCGACGCTGGAATGAACGATCTTATCCGACCGGCGCTCTACGAAGCTTATCATGAAGTGCTGCCGGCACTTAAATCTAAAAAATCAATTATCACCGACGTGGTGGGACCGATCTGTGAAACATCCGATTGTTTTGGATCAAAGAGGAATCTTCCCTCCTTGCAAACGGGCGATCTGGTTGTCATTGATAATGCCGGAGCTTACGGCCGCACTATGGCCTCCAGTTACAATGAAAGAGAAATTGCCAAAGAAGTCTTTATTTAGAAAGACTCAGGAAATAAGTCTTTGAATTGTCAGGTCCGCAGGAATTCGCTCGCTTTTTGAGCTAAATATCATTGCCCAAAATACCGATAATCTATCAATGAAAACACTAAAAATTTTAAGCCTGCTACTCATAAACATTGTTCTCACCACTTCCATTTATGGCGCAGACTTTTCATCTTTTAAAGGCTCCCGCTTTTATCGCACTGAAGGCCGATGGTTTATTGTTGGCGATAAATTTCTCTTTAAAATCAACGAAGGAAATGCCAACGAAGAAACCATAATGTTTGAGACCAACCCCCATAAACTGGCCAACAAAGTAAAATATAAAATTTGTCTAAAAATTAAAAAAGACTGCCAACTCAATTGCCAGGCAGAATCCATTCGCCTCATTAAAGAACTTAAGCCTTGGGAAGATGCCTTGCCAATGATCCCCCATACTGACGGCCAGTACTTCGAGACTAGTGAATCCACTTGTAAGGAAGCGGCCGAAAAATGAAAAAGCTGAAAAAAATATTCTTCCTCTCGCTACTAATGGCCTCACATTCCACTGCTCTTTTTGCTGCCGATTGTGTTTTTGTTATTATGGGTGGATCAAAAAACTGGATGAGCGTTTTACCTGGAGCACCAACTGATATTTCCATCGATGTGGATGCAGCGGTAAAAACGGAGGCCAGAAAAACGGGCTGCCAGATTATCAGTATGGCCAACGACGACGAAGCAACTTTTTTAAATAATCTAAAAGCACTATCTAGAAATAAAGCAGGAACCAATGTTCACCTGGCCTTCACTGACCACGGAGCACCTCCCGGAAAAAACATCGCGGACTCTGCACTTATCACCGGCATGGGAAAGCACACCACATACGGCAAATTTATGCAGGCGCTCAAAGAAAATATTCCCAAAGGCTCGCGGGTCACATTCCAAACCAACAACTGTTGGGGCAATATCGCCGAGGCAGTGATTGCCACTAAACTAGATTCCCATTTCGATATCTGTGGTGGCGCTTCCACCAGCGCTCAACAAATGTCGTGGAATTTGCATGAAATTTATGAACGCGATAATGGAGTTGAGGTTGGTCCTTATGGTGCCGTAGGACTTCGTTATGCCACTCGATACAAAAAACAAAAGGGCCGCGCTCCGGGCATCGCCGAATTTCACCACTATGCTAAAAAAGGCGACGCGGGAAATCTTAGTCGTCAACCAGGTCTTACCAGCTCTTTGAGTTTCGCCAACAATACTCTGGTTCACAACAAACAAAAAAGCCCTTTGTTAACGATTGATATATTTGAAGCACTCTCTGAAATAAACTGGAAAAACGATAAAGCTCTGGAAAATTTTTTAAATCTCTCTAAAAGAGACCTGCTCTTGAGCACTGAAAGTCGTCTGAATGGCAGTTGCACCACTTACGCCCAAACTCCTTTTGATGATTTTATCAAAAGAATTTCTCCCCTCTATTATAATTTAATGAATTCAAACTTTGCGGTTCTGCCCGCTCCTTACGGCGCCCAGGCACTTGCCGCCAAAAGCTGGCTGCAAAACAACCTCAAAAGGATGGCCGGGCTTTTAAACGGTATCGCTCTGGAAAAGGCCCAATTTATTAAGAAAAATAGACTCTATCCAAAAGAAAAATACGCCAACATCGAAGCTGAGTGGCAACAAATGAAAAAGAAGCATGCGATTCAACTTCAAGACTATGAATTTAATTTGCGAATCTTACAAGAGGCCAGAGTAGTGCAAAATTTTATGAGCATTGCTTCAAGCGAAGAAAAAGCTCGTTACAAAAAGTTTGTGGACTGTGAAAATAGACCCATGTTTTAAAGCGTTTTTATAAACTGCTCGCGTGGAAATCGAATCCGGGGCCCATACATTCCCCCCTCTGCTCTTTTTCCCGCTCCCACAATCATCACGACCAGCGCCTGGCGCGGAAGCCTCAATATTTTTTTTATTTTTTTTGAATCATAACCTTCCATCGGACAGGTATCGTAGCCATGAGACCTGAAGGCCAGCATCAGATTTTCCGCGGCCAATGCACAAGATTTGCTGGACCATACACCCAGGCCATAAGAACTAATAGGCTCTCGCGGCACCACTCTAAAAGTTCCGACCACTGTATTAAAAAGCCATTTTAGTGGTGTGAGAATATTAAAAAAACCGACGGTATAAACAAAGGGAGCAAGCTTTGAGTAATAAAGCATTGCTGACTTTGGAGTTTCCACCGGAAGAGATTTAAAAGTGGAGAGCATTTGTTTACAGTGCGCTCTCCATTGATCAGGTCGGGCCACGCAAACAATCAGCTCACTGGCGGTAGTGGCGGCCGGCTGGGAAAAACAGGCAGCGGCCACTTCTTTTTTTAAGTGCTCACTCTTCACTCGATAAAATTCCCAAGTCTGCAAATTAGACGAATTGGGCGCCAGTAGGGCCAAGTCCAGGCAACTCTCCACCACCTGATCGGGAATTGATTCAGTCGTAAATTTGCGAATGGATCGCCTGGCATGCACAAGTTCACTAAAGGCCTGGGGATTAAAATAATCAGCGCCTTCCGCTTGAAACTGCTCATTACCAGCAAAAGTACCGTTCATTTCTGTAAAAATATTTTTGGTCACTTATTTATAGCTCCACGTCGCCGTTCCATCTGGATTGTCTTTCACCACCACTCCCAGCTCGTTTAGGCGGTTTCTTATTTCATCCGAGCGTCCCCAGTCTTTAGTGGCGCGTGCTACTTTTCTTTCTTCTAAAAGTTTCAGCACTTCGGCATCGTTATCCGAACTGGTGCCAGAGAAATTTTTTCTGGCCTGATTTAATTGACTTAGAATTTCTGCCGGATTTTCATGAATCAGGCCGGTCGCTTCTTTCATAAACTGCATGCAGTTTTTCACTTCAGCAATATAAGCATTAGAAATTTGACCTTTTACCAAACGATTAAAATCTTTGATGACACCAAAGAGAGTTCCCATCGCGGCCGGCACATTAAAATCATTGGCCAGCTCTTCTTTCATCAGTTCCAGTTGTCTTTTTACATGTTCAACTTCAGCGCTATCATCAACGCTCACCCCAAGGGCTGCTTCGATAAGAATAAGGCATTCATGAATGCGCTCAACTTCACCAATAGCTTTTGCAATCGCATCTTCGGTCCAATCAAGCTTTGAGCGGTAATGAACTGATAAAAGAATATGTCTTAAGATCGCTCCTGAATACGTTTGGATGAATTGTCTGATGGTCACCACATTCCCCAGCGACTTCGACATTTTCTCGGCACCAAAATTTAAAAATTCATTGTGGGCCCAGTTATGGCAAAAAGGACAGCCGTTGGCCGCTTCCGATTGCGCAATTTCATTTTCATGGTGGGGGAACATTAAATCCACTCCGCCGTGGTGCAAATCAATAGTTTTGCCCAAATGTTTTTTGGCCATTGCCGAACATTCAATATGCCATCCCGGTCGGCCCTTGCCCCAGGGAGAATCCCAACTCCAGCCTTCGTCAGCTTTAGCTGGCTTCCATAAGACGAAATCAGAAGGGTGCTTTTTCTTTTCGTCCACTTCCACCCTGACTCCATGTTGCAGCGATTCGAGCACTACTTTTGAGAGGTGCCCGTAGTCCTTAAACTTTGGGACATTATAATAAACTTCCCCATCAACCACGTAGCCGAAGCCATTTTTAATCAGGTCTTCGATCATGGTGATAATTTCAGGCATAGTCTCGGATACCGTTGGAGTGACAGTCGCCGGAAGCATTCCCAGATACTCCATATCTTTGCTACATTCGCGGATGAATTCATCGGCATGCTCTTTGGGATGAATGCCTCGAACGCGGGCCGCTTCTAAAATCTTGTCATCAACATCTGTATAGTTTCTGACAAACTTAACATTGAAGCCCAGGGTCTTAAGGGTACGGTGGAATAAATCAGCAACCACCAAGGCACGGGCATTCCCGACGTGCAAAAAATTATAAGTAGTAGGTCCACAGCTGTAGAATTTAACTTCTTTTGGATCGATCGGTTTAAAGATTTCTTTTTGACGAGTGAGATTGTTGAAGACTTTGATTTCCATGAAATTTTCCCAATTAGCTCTAGAGTTAGACTAAAAAAATATTTTAATTAGTCTAACATAAGATTGCCGAAATTCGGAAAAAGTAGATCTCTTTTTTTATTTTTCATTGCGAAGTAGAAATAGTCCACTGGACTATTTCTTTCGCCAATTATTGGAAATAAGAATTAATTTTTTCGTTAATTGAATTTTTATCGAGCTTGTTAGAAAGAGAAAACTCTTGGGCCAATAGCTCACGACACTGATCCAACATCTTCTTCTCACCAAAACTAAGTGCCTTTTTTTCTTTTAAAAGGAATAACTGGCGCAGAACTTCAGCGATTTCGACCACCGAACCGGTCTTAATTTTGGCCGAATACTCTCGGTATCTTCTATTCCAAGTCGAATTATCGACCTTTACATCATGATCAGTTAAAAGCTTATAAACCAGCTCTACTTCCTCATTTCCTACCAATCCACGAATACCTGTTTCACTATCAGTGGGAACCATAACGGTCATGCCGTTAGCGAGAATGCGAATAATATAAAAGGCCTTCTTTTCGGAACCCATTTCTCGCTCTTCAATATCACAAATCTGGCCGACACCATGCCCGGGGCAGACTGCATAATCACCGATTGAAAACATTTAGACCTCCGATTTACTAAGTACAGCTCACTATAACGCACAGAGATGATCAAAACAATAAACCCTGTAATATCTACATATACTACTTAATTTAAAAGGATTTTAAGGTAAGAGCTCACCGAAATTGCCCGTGAGAAGCAGTTTTGCGTCCGAGCATGGCATCCAAAAAAAATCAAAGATTAGGCCATTGTCCGCTCCGTTTGAATGCACAGTGTGTGCCCATGAGTCAGGTAGGTCAATTGAATTGATCGCATAATAATGGCGATGGTTGATTTCGGGGAGATCCTTCCTGCGATAGCTGGTCTCCCCCAGCTTGCGCTCAATATCAGAAGGCCCAAAAACAAGTCCCGACTCTTCGAAGATTTCGCGTAAAAGTGCCTCAATCAACTCCTCGCCTGGGTCAACTGTCCCCCCGATTATTTGGGTACCGGCCTGGGGGAAGTCGCGGTGATCAAAGACCAGGAGCTCTGGCCCCTGATCTTTGTTTCTAAAAATATAAACTAAGACTTTGATTTTTTCTTTCAAGATTTATTTGAGGGTACAAGTCGCAATAATTTCGTTTCGGTCAAAAACGGCACAGGTGAACTTTTCTTTAATTGTCAGTGATGTTTTGGTCACAATGACTGATTGAGCATAGGATGTTAAGGGCAAATAATCTCCACACACAGATCCTCCAGGTCTTTTTCCATCGGAAGTTGTGACATATTCTACGTGGCCGCGTTTCTCACTTCTGGCAGCTCCCTCCAAATGAGCAGTGGGAGTAAAATAGGCCACCGATTCTATAATCACCGATCCTTCGCCGTACTGACTTTCTTCGATGGAACAATTAGTTCCTGATTCATCAGCAATATTTTTACCATTATAGAGCGAAGTAAAGACTCCCTCTTTTCCTGCAATTTTAGCGATTTCACTTGGAAGCTGGGCATTGACCGAAAAAGAAATGAAGCAAAGTGACAAAAGCGATAATGTGGAAAATTTCATAGACACTCCTACTCAATAATTAAATGAATAGGAACTTCTATAACATCATCCCATTTTCTTGATGGCCGAGATGTAATTTTTATAGCCTGGATAAAAAAAAGGCCCCCGAAGGAGCCTTTTTTACTATTTACTAAAATAATTAGTAACGAGCTTGAACTTCATTTTTGTCGAAGAAGTAGTTGATCTCGCGATCAGCCGCTGCTTGAGAATCAGATCCGTGAACAGCGTTAGCTTCGATTGATTTAGCGTAAAGTTTACGGATAGTGTTTTCTTCAGCGTTAGCTGGATTAGTTGCACCCATGATTTTACGGTTTTTTTCTACAGCGTTTTCGCCTTCAAGAACCATAAGAACCACTGGACCTTCAGTCATGAAACCAACAAGTGAACCAAAGAATGGTCTTTCTTTGTGTTCGATATAAAATCCTTCAGCTTTTTCTTTTGAAAGATGAGTAAGTTTTAGCGCAGCTATTCTAAGACCTTCTTTTTCGAAACGTGCAATGATGTTTCCGATGTTGTTGTCGCTTACTGCGTTTGGCTTAATGATTGAAAACGTTCTTTCCATTTGAGTTTCTCCTTTTTGATGGTTCCAGCAGACTTATGCAAATCTTTGCATAAGTCTGCTGGAACCTTAATTATTTTTTTAAATGTTTAATTGCTTCTTCTAATTTCAGACCTAAATCTGCAGGCGATCTTGCGATTGTGATACCACATTCTTCAAGAACTTTAAACTTCGCTTCTGCTGTATCGTCTTCTCCAGAGATTAGCGCACCTGCGTGGCCCATTCTCTTTCCTTTTGGTGCAGCTGCTCCAGCGATAAAGCCCACAACTGGTTTTTTCATGTTCTTTTTAATCCAGCGGGCAGCGTCTGTTTCAGCTGTTCCACCGATTTCTCCGATCATGATAACCGCGTCGGTATCTGGATCTTTATTGAACATTTCCAGTACATCAATAAAGCTAGTTCCATTAACCGGATCTCCGCCAATCCCAACACAAGTTGACTGACCAATGCCACGAGCTGTTAGTTGCCCAACTGCTTCGTAAGTAAGAGTTCCGGAACGAGAAATAATACCAATACGACCAGCGAGGTGGATATGTCCTGGCATAATTCCGATTTTACATTGGCCTGGAGTGATCACTCCCGGACAGTTAGGGCCGACTAGGCGACATTCTGGTGAGCGAGCAAGAGCTCCCTTCACTTTTACCATGTCTAAAATAGGAATTCCTTCGGTAATACAGATGATGATCGGAAGTTTAGCGTCGATACACTCAAGGATCGCGTCAGCGGCAAATGGAGGTGGGACAAAGACCATCGCGGCGTTTGCCTGAGTGGTCTTAACCGCTTCTCTGACGGTGTTAAATACCGGCCAGCCTTCATGAATTGTTCCGCCCTTACCAGGAGTCACACCACCAACAACATTTGTCCCGTAGTCTTGTGATCCTTTCGTGTGGAAAGTTCCTTGTTTACCAGTAATACCGATCGTAATTAAACGTGTATTTTTATCAATCATGATTGCCATTGATTACGCTCCCTTTGCTGCGGCAACAACTTTTTTAGCAGCGTCGCCAAGATCAGATGCAGCTGTAATAGCTAGACCTGATTCATTTAAAATTTTCTTTCCTAATTCAACGTTTGTTCCTTCAAGACGAACCACCAGTGGAACACTTAGTGAAACAGCTTTAGCCGCGGCAATTACACCTTCAGCAATAATGTCACACTTCATGATTCCACCGAAGATGTTAACCAGAATAGCTTTAACATTCGGATCAGAAAGGATGATTCTGAAAGCTTGCTCAACCGCTTCTTTCGTTGCTCCCCCGCCTACGTCCAGGAAGTTCGCCGCGTTTCCGCCGTGAAGTTGAATGATGTCGAGAGTTGACATCGCAAGACCTGCGCCGTTAACCAGACAGCCGATGTTTCCATCAAGCTCAATGTAGGAAAGACCGTATTTAGAAGCTTCTACTTCTTTAGCTGATTCTTCAGTCAGGTCGCGGTAAGCTGCGACTTCAGGGTGTCTGAAAAGTGCGTTTTCATCAAAGTTTAATTTCGCGTCTAGCGCGATCATTTGATTGTCACCAGTTAAAACCAATGGATTGATTTCAGCGATTGAGCAATCTGTTTCAGTGTAGAGTTTGTAGAGACCGCGATAAAATGCGTCCGCTTCTTTTGCTTGAGCAGCATCAAGCCCAAGGGCATTCGATAGAGTTCTACCGATAT
>Ga0066404_1000120_pt1 | contig 17590 bp, 18 predicted proteins | sample LakWasMeta4_LOW4_2_FD_59491 | JGI IMG/M metagenome (GOLD analysis project Ga0066404, IMG submission 59491) | Freshwater sediment methanotrophic microbial communities from Lake Washington under simulated oxygen tension - Sediment Metagenome 4_LOW4 | ecosystem: Environmental > Aquatic > Freshwater...
AATGCCGAAGACCATGTCTCGATGGGAGCGAATGAAGCACGTCACGTGCTCGAAATGACGCACGATCTTGCCCATGTGATCGCACTGGAAATTTACACGGCCGCACAGGCGCTGGATTACCGTCGCGACATGATCAATGCGGCACGCGAACTGGCGCGAAATTCCGATGCGGCAGCATTGGCAACGAAAATCCAGAACGTGCCCCTGAAAGATTCGCCGGATCATGCCGTTTTCATGCAGGAAGTCGAAGCACTGCGTGTTGAATTGGCAAATTCCGACGAGTTCCACGCAAGCCGTGCGGTGCGTGCGGTGTGGAAGCGTTTGCGTCAGGATATCGCTTTCATGGCCAAGGATCGTGCGATGGATGGCGATATTCGTACCGTGCTGGCTTTGTTCGACCAGGGCGAATTACTGATGGCGGCGAAGGCCAGCGCCGATACCTGAAGCTGAAATTGCAGTGGCAGGCTATAAACGCCTGTCAATTGGCTTCCTTGGCTACGCTGACGCGGTTGCGGCCGTTGTTCTTCGACATGTAAAGGGCTTCATCGGCTTGATGTAGCGCCTGGTCGGGAGTGACGTGCCTGCTTTCGGTAATAGAGAAAATGCCCAGGCTTGCGGTGATCGTGATGTTCTGCGAGCCGATGTGAATGGTCTCTTTTTCGATTCTTGATCTCAATTCTTCGGCAATCAATGCCAATTTTTCCGCCGTGACGTTGGGAATGACCGTCACGAATTCTTCGCCGCCGAAACGCGCAACAATAGCGTTGTAGCCGGTCATCGTCATGGTGATGGTCTTGGACAGAGATCTCAAGCAATCATCGCCGACCAAATGGCCATAGGTGTCGTTGATCTTCTTGAAAAAGTCCAGATCCAGCAAAATAATGCCGAGCGGTTGGCGTCGTTCGGTAGTCTGCCGCAGCATTTGCTCGAAGACTTCGCGGAAATGACGGCGGTTATAAAGGCCCGTCAGTGCATCACGCTGGTTCGACTCTCGCAGGCGCATGTTGGCATCGGCAAGTTGCTCAAGCGCCAGGCTTAGTTCGGATGTGCGCTTGGCGACGTTGCTCTCAAGCTTGTCGTTCGCCTCGTAGATAATCTTGATGTTCTCGTTTCTCAGGTTGGCATAACGATAGGCGAGTGCAAACGACAACAGAATCATTTCCAGCGCCGAACCGATCTGGATGCCGTATTCGGTGATGAATACCTTGGGCAGCAGACCGAAGGAAACCGATGCATAGATGAATGTGCCAATCAGCAGCGTTGCCCATGCGATGAGGAACAACCGGGCCGGGCGATAACCTTTTTTAATCGCGATAAATGCCTGCGTCAGCACGAAAATTATGCCGGGGAATACCGTGTACGTGGTCAGTTTTACCGCCGTCGCGTAATCGACGAATATCGATGCCAGGCCCATCAGACAATAGAATGCGATGAAGCCCAGTGCGATGCGATTGGCAATCGGGGACATTTCCTTCATGTTGAGGAAAAGTCGCGCGAACTGGTGCATTGCCAGTTGCGAGAAGCACATGGACAGCGGGATGGCATGATTCGCCAGCCAGGGCGAATTGGGCCAGAGATATTCGAATGCCAGACCGTTCAGGCAAAACAGCACCAGCCCGAAACCGCTGATATGCATCATGTACCAGAAATGGTTTTGGTCGCGCAGTGTCAGCCACAGGATCAGGTTGTAGCAAAACAAGGCAAATAAAATGCCGTTGTAGATGCCGATGCCCAGTTGTGCGTCGCGTTCCATTTCGGCAAACGCACTGGTGGTGTAGATGGCCAATGGCGCCTGAATCGAACTTTTGCTTGAGACCCGTACCAGTAATTCAACCTGGGTTTTCTGCGGTAGTTCGATCCAGAAATTGGGTTGACGGTAGCGAATCGCCCGGGCCGAGAAGGGTTGCATGTCGCCGGATGTCAGATGCTCGATGTGGTTGTCCGGGTATCTCAGATAAACATCGACGTAATCGAGCAGGGGATATTGCAGGACCAGTAGCCACCGTTGCTCGGTATTGTCCTGGTTGAATAGATGGCTGTGAAACCAGTAGGCCCCTTTGCTGAATCCGAAGGTGGCATTGCCGTTGGGCAGCGCCTTGAATTTGCCGGATTTGGCGACATCGAACATTTCGGCCGAGTCGTCGCGGCCATCCATGTCATGAAAATATTTCACATAAGGTGAAAGATCCAGCCGGCTGCGGGACGAGTCCATGACGGCGACATTGGTTTGCGCCGAAGCTCCGCCAGAGAGGAATGCCAGCGCGCAGAGCAATAGAAGCGATATGAAATGTCGGAGCATGGTGTCGCCGGTTTTCCCTGAACACCTACACATTATGACGGGATCGACATTTTGTCACTCACCAGGCTTGACAATGTATTAGCGCGCTATTACATTAGCGCAATGAAGAAGCGCGACATCACTCCCGAAATACCATTGAAACAAGGCCTGGAGGCCTTGTCTCAGGCGTTTGCTGCATTGAAAAATCCGGCCGAGATCAAGGCGTTCCTTCAAGATCTTTGCACACCTGCCGAAATGGAGGCACTCGTTGACCGCTGGCAAGTCGTGCCTTACGTGATCAATGAGGTTCCTTATCGGGAAATTCACGAGCATACCGGCGTCAGCGTCACGACGATTGGTCGTGTTGCACGCACATTGAATACCGGGGCGGGTGGTTATCAAGCCGCCGCCAAACGTCTCGGCATCGCCAAAACAAACCACTAACGAAATATATAAAACAGGGATTCGTCATGCGCTCGCACGACCGTTTACGTATTGCTATTCAAAAATCCGGCCGATTGTCGGACCCCGCGCGCGATCTACTGACGCGCGCCGGACTTCAATTTCGCGAAAGCCGCGACCGGCTGTTTTGCTACGGAGAATCCTTGCCGATTGATCTACTGCTGGTTCGTGACGATGACATTCCTGGCCTGATTGCCGAAGGCGTCTGCGATCTGGGTGTGGTTGGCCAGAATGTTCTGGAAGAGCAGGCAGCCGAACGCGTCTCGCAGGGACTGGAGGATGCGTTCAAGGTGATCAAGCCGCTGGGCTTTGGCCGCTGCCGCCTATCGGTAGCCGTACCCAATGAATGGGACGGTGCGGATTTATCGCGTTTGAACGGAACGCGTATCGCGACCAGTTATCCGAATTTATTGCGACAGTGGATTGCCGAACAAAAACTCGACGCGGAAGCCGTGTTGCTGTCGGGTTCGGTCGAAATTGCGCCGCGACTGGGCAAAGCCGAAGCCATCTGTGATCTGGTGTCGTCCGGTGCAACGCTGGTGGCGAATCAATTGAAAGAAGTGGCTGTCATCCTGCAAAGCGAAGCGGTATTGGCCGGTCCTGCCAAGCCATTTGGTGATGAGCGTGCGGACCTTGCCGCCATGTTGCTGCGGCGTCTCGATGGCGTGTTGAGCCTCCGGGCCAGCAAGCTTGTGCTGTTTCAAAGTCGAAGAATGGTTTTGCCAGAATTGATGAAGTTATTACCCGATGCCGAATTGCCGACGGTCATGAGTCTGGAAGGCCGTGCCGAAGAAGTCGGCGTGCAAGTGCTTTGCCGCAGTGCAATGACCTGGCAACGGCTCGAAGACATGAAGCGTGCCGGTGCTTCGAACCTGCTCGTGCTGCCGGTGGAGCAGATGCTGGCATGAAGACCTATAACTGGAATCAATGCACCGAAGCTTTCAAAAAAGAGCTGTTGCAACGGCCTATCCAGGCGACGCAAAAAGAGCTCACGGACAATGTCGCGCGAATCATCGAGCAGGTAGCTGCGGATGGCGATACTGCCTTGCGCGCGCTGACAAGACGCTTCGACGGTGTCGAGCTTTCTTCATTTCAGGTGAGCGAGGAAGAATTCAATCGTGCAGAAAACAGCGTTGACGATGAACTAAAGACAGCCATGCTTGATGCGAAGAGTCGTCTGGAGCTATGGCACGAAGCCGGCAAGCCGTCAGAATTTGAAATCGAGACCGCTGAAGGCGTTCGTTGCGGAAGAATATTGCGTGGCATCGGCACGGTGGGCTTGTACGTTCCTGCCGGCTCGGCACCTCTGCCTTCGACGGCCTTGATGTTGGGAGTTCCGGCGGCTATCGCCCAATGCGATGACGTGATTTTATGCACGCCAACCCGCAGCAATGGCGAGGCCGATCCTGCCGTACTCGTTGCGGCGAAGCTATGCGGCATCACGAAAGTATTCAAGGTCGGCGGCGCGCAGGCGATTGCCGCGATGGCCTTCGGCACCGAAAGCATTCCGCGTTGCGACAAGATTTTCGGGCCGGGTAATAGTTATGTCACGCAGGCCAAACAGCAAGTGTCGACGATGCCGGGCGGCCCCGCGATTGACATGCCGGCAGGCCCATCGGAAGTGTTGGTTATTGCCGATGTCGGCGCGAATCCGGTGTTTGTAGCCTCGGATTTATTATCGCAAGCCGAACATGGGCCGGACTCTCAGGTAATTCTGTTAAGTAACGATGCCCAGCTGATTGCGAACGTCGGCCTCGAAGTAAAAAAACAACTGGCAACACTTCCACGCGAAGCCGTCGCAGAAAAAGCCTTGTTGAATTCGCGAGCCATTGAAGTTGAAAATCTCGAAGATGCCATCGCCATCAGCAATCAATACGCACCGGAACATTTGATTCTTGCCTTGCGCAATCCGCGCGATGTTTTGTCGCAGATAAAATCCGCAGGCTCGATCTTTCTTGGCGACTATGCGCCGGAATCCCTCGGTGATTATTGTTCGGGCACCAATCACGTGTTGCCCACGAATGGTGCTGCGCGCGCGTACAGCGGCGTCAGCGTCGCCAGCTTCCAGAAAAGCATCAGTATCCAAACGGTTAGCCAGTCTGGTTTGAATAACATCGGCTCCTGCGCGGTCACCATTGCCAATGCCGAAGGCCTGCAGGCGCATGCGAATTCGGTTCTGCTGCGGATGAGTGCGTCGTGAGCGTGCTTGATCTGGTGCGGGAAGATCTGCGCGAATTCGCCGGCTATGCTTCGGCGCGTCGTGCCAATGTCACCGGGAATATTTGGCTCAATGCCAATGAATCGCCTTGGGCAAACGATGCCGATAAGGGCTTGAACCTCAATCGTTATCCCGAGCCTCAGCCTCAGGCTTTGGTGAAGCGCTTGTCGGATATTTATGGTGTTGCGACGGCTAATTTGATGATTACGAGAGGTAGCGATGAAGGCATCGATTTGCTTGTGCGTGCCTTTTGTGCGGCAGGGCGGGACGGTGTTTTAATCGCGCCGCCGACCTTCGGAATGTATGCCGTTTGTGCGCGCGTGCAGAATGCCAAAGTGTTTGAAGTGCCGCTGGTCGATGATGACACTCAATGGCGGTTCGATCTGCCTGCTGCTCTTGAAACAATAAGACAGGAATCGATCAAGCTCGTGTTCGTTTGCACGCCGGCCAATCCGACCGGACAATCGGTGTCGCTGGAAGAAATCCGTGTCCTGGCCGATGCCTGCAATAACAAGGCTGTCTTGGTAGTTGACGAAGCGTATGCGGAGTTCAATGAAACGGCATCGGCAACAAGTCTGCTGGAAGAATTCGAAAACATCGTCGTGCTGAGAACCCTGTCGAAAGCCTATGCCATGGCGTCGGCACGTATCGGCATCGTGATGGCCCGGGAAAACATCATCCGCGTACTGAAGAATATTTGCGCGCCTTACCCGGTGCCGACACCGTGTGCCGTGCAGGCCTTGGCGGGCTTGGCGGAAAACAATGTGGTGTTGGCCCGGCAGCGCGCCGAAATATCGATCATGGAAAGAAATCGTGTTTTTGCCAGACTGCAGGATATGAAAATCATCAGGAAGGTTTACAGCTCGCAGGGCAATTATCTGTTGGCGCGTTTTGAAGACGCCGAAAAGGCTTTTCAGGCCTGCCTGAATGCCGGCGTGGTGATTCGCGATATGCGTGCCAACCCGGTATTGAATGATGCGTTGAGAATTTCGATCGGAACCCCCGAGGAAAACGATGTTTTATTGAAAGCACTGGAGAGCATCGCGTGAGTAAAATTTTATTTATTGATCGTGATGGCGTGCTGATCGAAGAGCCGGCTGACGAGCAGATTGATGCCTACGAAAAATTCCGACTGGTCGACGGCGTGATTCCGGCCCTGATCAAATGCCGCGATGCCGGCTTTGAATTCGTGATGGTGTCGAACCAGGATGGTTTGGGCACGGCGAGCTTTCCGCAGGAAAACTTTGAAGGCCCGCAGCAATTGCTGTTGCAGATTCTTGCCTCGCAAGGCATTCAATTTCGCGAAATTTTGATCGACCCGACCCGGCCCGAAGACAATTCGCCGAATCGCAAACCCGGAATCGGCATGGTGATGCATTACTTGCGTGATCGTTCTATAGATCTCCAGGCCAGCGCCATGGTCGGCGATCGTGAAACCGACATGCTGTTTGCCCAAAATCTCGGCGTCAAAGGATTTCGTCTGGGCACGGCGAATTACTCCTGGGCTGAAATTGCGCATGTTCTCGTGGACTCGCCACGAATCGCGACTGTCGAGCGCATTACCAAAGAAACCAAAATCCGGGTGAACTGGAATCTGGACCGTGCCGCCAATCCCGTCATTGCAACCGGACTCGGTTTTTTCGATCACATGCTGGAGCAACTCGGCAAACATTCTGGTACCACACTGGCGCTCACTTGCGCCGGTGACCTGCATATCGACGAACACCACACCGTCGAGGATTCTGCATTGGCACTGGGGCAGGCTCTAAAGCAAGCTTTGGGCGACAAACGAGGTATTGCGCGTTACGCCTTCAGTCTGCCGATGGACGAAACCGATGCCAGCGCCTTGCTGGACCTCTCCGGTCGCCCGTATTTTGTTTTTGAAGGACAATTTCCGCGCGAAATGGTCGGCGATCTTGCGACCGAATTGGTGCCGCATTTCTTTCGTTCGATTTGCGAAACCGCCGGCATGAATCTGCACTTGAAAGTGCAGGGCGATAATGCGCATCACATGGTGGAAGCCTGCTTCAAGGTATTTGCCCGCGTGCTGGGCGAAGCGATTAAACGATCGGGCAACGATTTGCCATCGACCAAGGGCGTGTTGTGAGCATTAGATTAGTCTTGCTGGACTCCGGCGGTTCAAACCTCGGCTCGGTACAGGCGGCCTTTACCCGAATGGGTGTGGAAGCTCCGGTGACCTCGGATCCGGTCAAAATCAAAAATGCCACGCACGTTATTTTGCCCGGCGTCGGTGCGGCGAAAGTCTCGATGGATAGGCTGCATGAAAACGGTTTGATCGATGTCATCCCGACCATTCAGCAACCCCTGCTCGGCATTTGCGTCGGCATGCAATTGCTGTTTGAAAGCTCGGACGAAGGCGAAACCCAATGTCTTGGCTTGCTGCCGGGACGAGTGAAGAAACTGCAGGCACAGCCCGGCATTCGGATCCCGCATATGGGCTGGAATAATCTGTCGGTGAATACCACGCGCTCGCTTTGCGATGGATTGCAGGATGCCAATGTGTATTTCGTACACAGCTACGCGGCCGATGTGTCTGGCTATACGCTTGCACAAACGAGTCACGGCAATACATTTTCCGCCATCGTGCAAAAAGGCAATGTCATGGGTGCGCAATTTCACCCGGAACGCTCAGGCACGGCGGGTGCGCGCCTACTAAAGAATTTTTTATCCCTATGAATTTCATCGTCTATCCCGCCATTGATATCCGCGAAGGTCGCGTAGTGCGTTTGCTGCAAGGCGATTACGCTCAGGAGACTTCGTATTCGGACAATCCGCTCGAAGTGGCAAAAAACTACCGCGAGGCAGGCGCCCAGTGGCTGCATCTGGTCGATCTGGATGCCGCAAAAGTCGGTACCTATACCTTGCGGGAAATGGCCGGTTTCATGCAGACAACATTCGGCCTGAAAATCCAGTCCGGCGGCGGCATCCGGAGTCGTGAAGATATCGAATTGCTGGTAGAGGCTGGAATGGATCGTGTTGTGGTCGGCACTCTTGCAATACGGCAGCCAGAACTGATTGCCGAAGGCATCCGGCAATTCGGTGCTGATCGCATCACCGTTGCGCTGGATACACGCCAGGACGCAAACGGCGTTTGGCAGTTGCCGGTGAAAGGCTGGACCGAAACGTCCGAAAAAAACCTGTTCGAAATGCTGGATTTCTATCAGGCTTGTGGTCTGAAACATTTGCTTTGTACCGATATCGCACGCGATGGCATGTTGTCGGGTTTGAATAATGATTTGTATGGTGACATCGCGAATCGATATCCCGATATTTCCGTGCAGGCTTCCGGTGGTGTGAAAGCGCTTCAGGATATTCGCGACGCAAAAGCGGCAGGTGTCGGCGGTGCAATACTCGGGCGCGCTCTGCTTGAAGGGCGGTTCACTTTGCAGGAGGCTCTCGCATGCTGAGTCGTCGTATTATTCCCTGTCTCGATGTAAAAAACGGCGTCGTCGTGAAAGGCGTGAAGTTTCGTGATCACGTCGTCATGGGCGCCATCGAAGAACTGGCACAACGTTATCGCGATGAAGGTGCCGATGAATTGGTGTTTTACGACATTACCGCCAGTCCGGAAGGGCGTTCTGTGGATCGCGACTGGGTGAAACGCGTGTCGGATCTAATCGATATCCCGTTTTGCGTCGCTGGCGGAATTCGCAGCGTTCGGGAAGCCGCCGCCGTTTTGAATGCAGGTGCCGACAAGGTATCCATCAATACACCAGCCTTGTTGCGGCCTGAATTGATCAGTGAATTAGCCGAGGCTTTCGGCGTCCAGTGTGTCGTCGTGGGTATTGATTCGCTACGTGACGAAGACGGTCAGTGGCGGGTGCGACAATTCACCGGCGACCCCAACAAGACACAGGCACTTTCGCGGACGACTCTGGACTGGATCGTTGAAGCTCAGCAGCGCGGAGCGGGTGAAATCGTGTTGAACTGCATGGGTAGCGACGGAGCCCGCGATGGTTACGATATCGAGCAACTCAAGGCGGCGAGAACGCTTTGCGAAGTGCCCTTGGTCGCTTCCGGCGGTGCCGGAGTGATCCAGCATTTTTGCGATGTATTTGAACAGGCTGATGTCGATGCCGCGCTGGCGGCGACCGTATTTCATAATGGAAGCATTCCGATTCCCGAACTAAAGCGGGCTCTGGCAGCAAAAAATATAGCAGTCCGACTTTGACAGGAAGAGTCACATGAAAAATAGTAATTTCGATTCGCTGGACTGGAACAAGCAAGGCGGATTGTTGCCTGCCATTATCCAGGACGCCAATAACCTTAGTGTTCTGATGCTCGGCTATATGAATCGAGAGGCACTGGAAGCAACGCAGAAGGATAATTTGGTTACTTTCTTCAGCCGCAGCAAACAACGCCTATGGAAAAAGGGAGAAACCAGCGGACATGTACTTTCCGTGGTGAGCATCGAGGCTGATTGCGACAACGATACGCTGCTGATCCAGGCGATTCCTGCCGGACCGACCTGCCATTTGGATCGTGCAAGTTGTTTTGAATGCGCACCGGAAAATTTTATCGGCGATCTGGATGCCTTGCTGGCAAAGCGTCAAACGGAAATGCCGGAAGGCAGCTACACCACGAAATTGTTTCAATCCGGCGTTCGTCGTATAGCCCAGAAGGTCGGCGAGGAAGGCGTGGAAACCGCTCTCGCAGCCGTTGCACAGGATGATAATGATTTACTAAATGAGGCCAGTGATCTGGTTTATCATCTGATGGTGCTCCTGCGATCCCGCGGTCTGGATTGGAATGCGGTGCAGGAGAATCTGAAAAAGCGCCATCAGTGATGCATTGATCAACGAGGGATGTATGCAAGGTATCGGCAAACTGTTTTGTTTTTGCGTGCTGGCTATATCGCCGATAAGTGGTTTCGCGGCGCCGCCGTTGGTCGAGGGTCATGTGTTTGATGACCGCAACGGCAATGGCGTTCAAGACAAATCTGAGCCCGGAGTTGCCGGCGTTGCAGTCTCCGATGGGCAGGCAATCGCCAGAACGGACGTAAAAGGCCGCTGGCAATTGGTTCCGTCCGAAGCTTCCATAGTCTTCGTGATAAAGCCCGATGGCTGGCAAGTTCCGATGGATAGTTCCGGGTTGCCGGATTTCTGGATCGATATCCGTTCGGAAAAGGCCGGTCGTGGACTGACTTTTGCTTTACAAAAAACAACAAGCAATCAGGCAAAACCGAAATTGGCCGATAACACACTCGATCTTCTTGTTTTCGGTGATCCACAGCCCAAAAACAGCCAGGATGTCGGCTATTACGAAAAGGATATCGTCGAGCCACTGATCGGACACACAAAGGCAGAACTTGGCATCTCGCTGGGCGATATCGTGCACGGCAACTTGTCTTTGTATCCATCCATGAACCAGGTAACACGGCGTTTAAAAACACCTTGGCTGCATGTGTCGGGTAATCATGACCGGGATTATGGAGCGCAAACTGACGAGCAATCCTTGCAAACGTTTTCGAAGTATTACGGACCCGATACTTTTGCCTGGGAACAGGATGGCGTCAGTATTGTCGTGATGGACAATGTCATTCACAAAATCAACACGGGTGTTCCCGCCAAGTATGTAGGCGGTTTGCGCGACTCCCAATTCCAGTTTCTGCAAAGCTATTTAAACTCCTTACCGAAAAATCGCAGACTTGTACTGGCCATGCATATTCCGGTTTTCGACGCCGATGCAAATCCTGACGTTGATACCTTTCGCGATGTCGATCGCCAACGTCTATTCTCGATGCTTGCCGATTTCGACAATATTTTGCTGCTGACAGCGCATGTTCATACCCAGCGACATTTTTTCCATGATGCAAGTAATGGTTGGCAGGGAAAGTCTCCCTTGCACGAATTCAATGTCGGCGCGGCTTGCGGTGCTTTTTGGTCAGGCGTGAAAGATGCGCAGGGCATTCCAGATGCCCTGATGCAGGATGGCACGCCCAATGGCTATGCACGTTTGTCCTGGCTAGATACCGAAAAACCGGTATTGAAGTGGCAGGTTGCCAGGGCAGGTAGCGACAAACAAATGCAGTTGTTTGCCCCCAAGGTGTTGCGCCATAAAGCGTATCCCGCTTTTGGTATCTTCGCGAATGTCTTCATGGGCGACATCGAAACCACAGTCGAATTCCGTGTTGATAATGGCGAATGGAAACCCATGCTGCGGGTAGAGACGCTCGACCCGAATGTACTGGAAATCAATATCGCCGACGCCCGTTCCGATAAGCTTCGCAGTTACGATGCAATGTCCGAAGCCATGCTTTCAACGCATTTGTGGCGGGCAGCGGTGCCGACAAATTTATCGCTGGGCGCTCATCAAATTGAAGTGCGCACAAAATTGAATGGCGAGTGGTTTAGTGAGTCGCTGGGTTACGAGCTGCAACAGGCAGAACCATAGCCATAAACATAAACCTGTAGGAGGGGTTTCAACCCCGACCGCTCTGACAAGCTGGTCGGGACTGAAGTCCCTCCTACAGGTGAATAGCGAGAAACGACTCTATGCGGTGGTGCCCGTGTGTCTCTTCGGCACTTCTTGGGAGTGGGTAATCGTCAGGTCGATCAAGTAGCACGGTGTCCATACAGGCTTCCTGCGCTGCATCGAGTTCTTCGACGATATCGGACAGGAAAATAATGTCGGAGGGATCGACTTCAATCGCTTCGGCAATTCGGCGATAACTGTCGGCATCGCGCTTGCCACCCATTTCGGTATCGAAATAACCGGAGAAAAGTGGCGTCAAATCACCCGCAGTGGTGTGGCTGAAAAATAATTTCTGCGAAGGCACCGATCCGGAGGAATAAACATAAAGGCGATGACCGTGGGCATGCCATTTTCTCAGCATTTCAGCGGCATCATCGTAAATGTGGGCGGCGAAATCGCCATCCCGATAACCGGCTATCCAGATCATGCCTTGCAGGGCTTTCAAGGCAGTATGTTTGCGGTCTGCGTCTATCCAGCCGAGCAAAGTCTCGATCAAATGCTCGTCATTGAAAAATTCCGACCCCAGTTCGAGCTGAACCTGGTCCAGCCAATGCCGGACTTTCGGATCCTCTGCGTGCGTTCGCACAAAGTTCGGCAATTCGCGGCGGGCGTAGGGAAACAGCACCTCTTTTACGAAGGAAATCGAGCTGGTGGTGCCTTCGATATCGGTAAGAATGGTCTTCATGCGGCTTGCCCAACTTCATAGCGGGGAAATTTCTCGGCCCAGTCACTGCCGGTGAAGTGGCCAACCCAACCGTCCGGCTCGGTAAAAAAGCGGATGGCGATGAAGTAGGGGGCCGGGCCCATGTCGAACCAGTGCTTTGTGCTGTCGGGTACGCTGACCAAATCGCCCTGGGTGCAAAGAATTTCGTAAACGCGATCTTCTACATGCAGGGTAAAAAGTCCCGAACCAGCCACGAAGAAACGGACCTCGTCTTCCTTGTGGAAATGTTCGTTGAGGAATTTTCCGCGCATGGCCTCGCGATCCGGATGGTCGGGAGAAATGCTGACGACATCAACGGTTTTGAAACCTTTTTCCTGCACGATTTTGTCGATATCGGATTTGTAGGCGGCAAAGACTTCATCTTGCGAGGCTCCGGGTTTGATGGTGGCATCGGTATGCCATTGCTCGAATCGCACACCGATTTTTTTCAATTGCTCGGCAATGAAATCATGGGTGTTGGCCACCAGCATCGGATTGACGGTGTCCTGTTCGGAAAAAATACGCAGGCGGCTCATGATTTGTATTTCCTTGTCTCAAGTTCGCAGCTAATCAAAAAATCGAAGGCTTCAAGGTGTCGCCGTGCTTCCATCATGTCGTGACCCCAGGCATAAAGCCCGTGACCGTCGATCAGATAGCCCCAAAGCGGGCCCTGATCAAGCTTGGCTTCCACCTGGCTTGCCAGCACGCTCATATCCTGTGTGTTGGGAAAAATCGGCAAATCGTAATGGGTTTCATGGGTGGTTTGACCACGGAATGCCTTGATCAATTCATAGCCTTCGAACCGGATAAAACCTTGCGCGGCATAAAGCCGGGATGCCAGGGTTTGGTTCATCGAATGGGTATGAAGCACGCAGCCCACATCCGGAAAACGGGCATAAAGATGGGTGTGCAGCAAGGTTTCGGCCGACGGTCTCTGCGTTGTCGCTACAGGCTTGCCTTGCAGGTCAACCACCATGATATCGGCCTCGCCCAAGCGGCCCTTGTCGCGACCAGAGACTGTAATGGCGGCGTGCCTGTCGTCGAGGCGCATGGAAAAATTGCTGCTGGTGGCCGGTGTCCAGCCGCGTTGTGCGAGCTCGCGCGTGGTTTCGACCAGCTCCATGGCGCGGTCGTGAAGCAGGGCGGGGTCGTAGGGAAGTTTGTTCATGAGCAGAAGTTTAACGGATACCCTATTAGTGTGCGTCAACTTGATCCAAATCACTTTTAGCTCATCAAAAATACGTAGACTGTGCCCATTCCACTGGAGACTAGCCATGAACACAGCCAATACCCGCCGCCGCTTTATGATTCAAGCCGCCACTGCTGCGGTTGCCCTGCCGATGTTTGGTCAGGCGTTTGCCCAGGCCTTGAAGAAACTGCCCGCCGACAACGCCACCGCCAAGGCGCTGAAATATGTGCCGGACGCAGCGACGTCGAAAGAGCCAACAAAAAAGCCGGGCAGCAGCTGTAGCAATTGCCAGTTCTTCACCGCCGCCAGCGGAGCTTGCACGCTATTTGCCGGCTTTGCCGTCGCTCCCAAGGGCTGGTGCACCGCCTGGGCCAAGAAAGCCTGAGGAACAAGCTCTCGCAGGTTTTGAGACATCAATGATTTAAGATGGGCCAAGTTCTTCTGAATTTGGCCCAATGTCTTTTAATACCCTCGGTTTTATTTTCCTGGCCCTCGCCGTCTTTTTTCTGGCCTTGGCAGTCTATCTATCGCGCAAAAACGCCACTCTTGAAGCCCGCCTGCAATCGGCACTGGACGACAATGCGAGTTTGTCGCAGAAAGCGCAAAGTCTGGAAACTCTGCAGCAGCAATATGCCGCTCTCAAGGCTGGCTCCGAAGCTCGAGAACAGGCCGGCCAGGAACAGGTTCAACTATTGAAATCGGCCGAAGATCGCCTGAAAGAAAACTTCGAGAACCTCGCCCAGAAAATATTCGAGGACAAAACCGCCAAATTCAAGGAACAGAACAGGGAGCAGCTCGATGCCTTGCTTAATCCCTTGAAGACGCAGATTTTCGAATTCAGGCAAACCGTCCAGCAGACTAATCAGGGGATTCATACCCTGAAAGAGCTGAATGTCCGGATGGCCGACGAGGCCATCAACCTGACTCGCGCCCTGAAAGGTGACAACAAGGCCCAGGGCGGTTGGGGTGAACAAGTGCTCGGCCGATTGCTGGATGCCTCGGGTCTGACCGAAGGACGCGATTATCAGTCGCAGTTTTCCTATATCGATGAAAACAATAATCGCAAGCAGCCCGATTGCGTGATTTTTCTTCCCGAGAACAAGGCGATCGTCGTGGACTCGAAAGTTTCGCTGGTGGCCTATGACCGCTACATCAATGCCGAAAACGAACAGTCGCGCGAGCTTGCACTGAAAGAGCACGTGCGGTCGCTAAAAACCCATATCGACGGGTTGTCGGCCAAGTCCTACGATGCCTTGCCCGATAAGCGCAATCTTGATTTCGTGCTGATCTTCATTCCGATTGAATCGGCTTTCATCGATGCCCTGCGTTTGGATGACGCCTTGTATACCTACGCACTGGACAAGAATATCGTCCTCGCAGCACCGAGTACCGTATTGGCGACATGTCGCACGGTTGCGCACCTGCAAAAGCTTGATCAGCGTAGTACGAACGCTATGAAGATCGCTGATCAGGCAGGCAAGCTTTATGACCAGTTCGTTGCGTTCTGCGGCGATTTGAACAAAGTGACCAAGGCGTTGGAGCTTGCCAACGAAGCACACGGATCAGCATTGAAGCGTCTTTCATCCGGCAAGGGCAATCTGGTTCGCCAGACCGAGCAGATCAAGGCGCTCGGTGCCAAGACCAGCAAGGCGATACCTGGTAATTTGCTTGAAGATGATGCTGGTGGCCCGCCGAATTCACTTGAGTTGGATGAATAGAAAACGGCGCCATGAGCGCCGTTTTCTATTCGATAGACAAGGTTCCGATCCTTTATACGTGCGGTTCCAGCCCTTGTTGCAGGCGTGAATTGCGCATGCCATACGCGAAGTAAAGCAAAATGGCAGCGAGTACATACCAGCCGAAGAAGATCAGTACGCGCGCTTCCACGGTAAAGATCAGTGCGAAGCAGGAAATAATGCCAAGCACCGGGAGGATCGGGTACAAAGGAACCTTGAAACCTCTGGGGATCTCGGGGTGCGTTACACGAAGCCAAATGACGGACAGGCAGACGATTCCGAAGGCTGCCAACGTGCCTACTGAAGTCATATCACCCAGAGTATTGATGTCAAAGAATGCAGCAGCTGATGCAGTAATCAAACCGACCAATATCGTATTAACCCAAGGTGTTTTCAATTTTGGATGAACGGTTGCGAAAACTTTCGGCAACAGGCCGTCACGCGCCATCGTATAGAAAATCCGGGTCTGGCCGTACATCAGTACCAGAATCACCGAGGTCAGACCGATGATCGCACCAATTTTCACGGTCTTCGCAAACCAACCCCAGGCCGGGCCGAGCGCGTCAACTGCCACAGCAACTGGATCGGGCACATTAAGCATTTTGTAGTTGACCATCAATGTCATGACAATCGACACAAGAATGTACAGCACGGTACAGATCACCAGCGACCCGATGATGCCGAACGGCATGTCTTTTTTCGGATTCTTGGACTCTTGTCCTGCGGTAGAAACAGCTTCAAAGCCGATATAAGCGAAAAATACGATGGAGGAGGCGCGGAAAATACCGCCCCAACCGAACTCGCCGTCTTTGCCTGTCGCTTCTGGAATAAAGGGATCCCAATTTGCTTTCAAGGTGTCGAAGTGCTGAATGACATACCAGCCGCAGATGACAATGAATGCAATGATGACCGTGGCCTTGATTGCCACAATTAAATTATTGACCTTTGCGCTTTCCGATACGCCAACGATGAGCAGTCCGGCGAGGGCTGCACACACCATGAAGGCGGGAAGATTGAAAAGAGCGGTAACGGGGTTGCCATCTGCACCAATCAGGGCGACGCCATCTTTCATAACGGCATGCCCGTAGGGGCCGGTCAATTCAGGCGGAATGACCATACCGTAGTCGCCCAAAAGGCTGACAACATACCCTGACCAACCAACAGCAACGACTGAGGCGGCTAGCCCGTACTCCAACAGTAGAAGACCACCCATTACCCAGGCAGCAAATTCACCTACCGTTGTGTAGCTGTAGGTGTAGGCGGAGCCAGATACGGGCAGGGTAGACGACAACTCGGCATAGCACAGGCCAGCAAGCCCGCAAACCACGCCGGCAACCAAGAACGATAGCAACACGGCTGGGCCGGCGTGCAATGCTGCGGCATTCCCGGTACGCACAAAGATACCGGCACCGATGATGCAGCCAATTCCCAAAAACACGAGGTTCCATGGACCCAGGGTTCGTTTCAGAGTACTTGTCTCGGTCTCCCGCTGCACCTGCTCGACCGTCTTTCGGAGGAGTAAGCGTGAAATCAATCCATTATTCGGTGTGGTCGCCATCAATTTTTCCCCTGACTAATATTGCATTTCGTTATCGATAAACCTTGCGGTCAAATTTCTCTTACGCTGGAGCACAAGCACTTTAGTCCGGTAACATACTCTGCGAAGACGACGAGGCGCAAGTCATGGCGCAAACATCCTGAGGTGGTATTGGACAATTTTTCACCAACACAACAGCAAGTCCTGAATTTGCTCAATCAATATGTCGAAGATGAACTTGAAAATCGCCATTCGAAGGGCGTGCTCATTGAGTTTGCCAAGCAGTACGAGAATTGCTGCGAACGCACATTAACGGTCGGTCATTTCACCGGGTCCTGCTGGCTGGTGTCGAATGATGGGGACCGCGTTTTGCTAACCCATCACAAGAAGCTCGAACGCTGGTTGCAATTGGGCGGCCACGCCGATGGCGATAGCGATCTGGCACAGGTGGCTTTACGAGAAGCAGAAGAAGAATCCGGTCTGTCGGATCTGATTGTCGAACCGGAAATTTTCGATTTGGAACGGCATGCCATTCCTGCCCGTGGGGCAGACGCCGAACACTACCATCACGATGTTCGTTTCGTCGTGCATGCTACGGGTAGTGAAGATTTTGTTGTCAGCGACGAATCGCATGCGCTGGCGTGGCGAGTCATTAGTGAATTGGTAGATGACGATGAAGCCGAGGAGAGTATTCGCCGCATGGCGCGAAAATGGCTGAAACGATCGTAGGAGCGCTCACGAGCGCGATAAACCTGCGAAATAATCTAACGTAGAAACGAAGGTTTCTCGAGCTCGTGAGCGCCCCAACGGCAATTCAAACTAAAAGTTTTTGGTTTCAACCCGGCCGCCGAATTCGCCCGTGACGGTACTGACATAAATCTTTTCGCCAGTGGCGATATATTCCGGCACCATGATTTCAATGCCCGTACTTAACTTGGCCGGCTTGGGACGTTTTGTCGCCGTGCCGCCTTT
>Ga0066404_1000132_pt1 | contig 16542 bp, 10 predicted proteins | sample LakWasMeta4_LOW4_2_FD_59491 | JGI IMG/M metagenome (GOLD analysis project Ga0066404, IMG submission 59491) | Freshwater sediment methanotrophic microbial communities from Lake Washington under simulated oxygen tension - Sediment Metagenome 4_LOW4 | ecosystem: Environmental > Aquatic > Freshwater...
TTCGGCGCTGATGCCTTCTTTGGCAAGTGCATCGGCGGTTTCGAGGGTCTCCTTGATTTGCGAACCCCAGCTGACCAGCGTCACGTCACTGCCGTCGCGCAATACGAAACAGACATCCAGCGGCAAGGCTTCGCCGTCATCGGGCACTTCTTCCTTGTACTGGCGATAGATTCGCTTTGGCTCGAAGAAAATCACCGGGTCGGGATCGCGAATGGCAGCCAGCAATAATCCGTAAGCCCGTTGTGGCGATGAAGGCATGACGACACGCAGCCCGGGCACATTGGTGAAAATGGATTCGTTCGCTTCTGAATGATGTTCCGGCGCACGAATACCGCCGCCCCATGGCACCCGCAGTACCATCGGGCAGGTCAGGCGTCCACGCGTGCGATAGCGCATGCGTGCCGCATGGCAAATGATATGGTCGACCATCGGATACATGAAGCCGTCGAATTGCGCTTCGGCGACCGGTTTCATTCCCTGGGTTGCCAAGCCAACCGTGAGCCCGGCAATGGTGGTTTCATCGAGCGGGGTATCGAGTACGCGCTGATCGCCGAATATTTGTTGCAGGCCTGCGGTTGCGCGAAATACGCCGCCGTTGACGCCGACATCTTCGCCGAGCACGATCACGTTTTCGTCGTGTTTCATTTCGTAGGCGAGCGCCTGCGTGATCGCTTCAATCAAGGTGATGGCGGCCATCAGCGTTTCTCCCAGGCAATCGCGTCGGCGCGCTGGGCAAGTACGTCCGCCGGCATGTCGCCATAAAGATAATCAAACATGGCTTCGACCGGTTGTACCTTGGTTTCCAGATAGGCGTTGACTTCTTCGTCAACCAAACGACCGCATTCTTCCTTCCAGGCGGTTTCTTCAGCTTCGCTCCACATCTTTTCATTGGTTAGATACGTGCGCAGTCGCGAAATCGGTTCGCGTTCCCAGGCCGCTTTTACTTCGGCATCTTCCCGATAGCGGCGGGCATCATCGGCAGTCGTGTGATCGGATAATCGATAGGTGACGAATTCAATGACGCTGCCACCATGGCCGTTGCGGGCGAGCTTGAGCGCATGATCCATCGCACCCCTCACCGCGATAATATCATTGCCATCGACTTGCACACAGTGCAGACCACCGGCAATGCCTTTTTGTGCGAGTGTCTTCGCGCCGGTTTGTGCCTTGCGCGGTACCGATATCGCCCAGCCGTTATTGATGATGCAAAGAATGAAAGGCAGACCGTAGGCGCCTGCGGAATTGATGGCGGCATAGGTATCGGTCTTGGACGAGCCGCCATCGCCGACGCAGCAAACGGCAACACGCGGTTCATTGCGCAATTTGAAACTCAGCGCCGCACCTGCCGCGTGCAGGCATTGCGTGGCGATGGGTACACACCACGCGTAATCATGCGGCGGCCCCGAAAAATTATTGCCGCGTTCATCGCCGCCCCAGTACATCAGTACGTCGCGGGGCTTCACGCCGCGCATGAACTGCGCGCCGTATTCGCGATAGCTGGGTGCAAATACATCATCGTAGTGCATGGCGCTACCGATGCCGATATGGGTGGCTTCATGACCGAGGCACGATGCATAGGTGCCCAGTTTGCCGGTCCTTTGCAAGGCAACGGCCTTGGTATCGAAGCTGCGCACGTAAAGCATGTGCTTGAACAGTTCGAGAATGTTTTTCTTGTCATTTGCGAACTCGGGAAGATCGTTATTTATCAAACGTCCATCGGGTCCGAGGTATTGCTGATATTCAATTTCAAAATTGGCAACTATAGACATCGTCTGAGCCCTCCCAGGCAATCTGATAGATAACAGTCAACGCACCCTAAAGGCAAGCCGTTCGCAGGCGAATGGAATAAAAAACCCAGCCGAAGCTGGGTTTTTTAACAAATATCGAACGCAAATTAATTCGCCGGGATCGAACTGCCTCGCAGGGGTTCGATATACAGGGAATAACTGTTTTCATTGTTTCCAACGGAGGGATCTGACGTCGAAGCTGAAATACCCGCGCCGATAATCAGGTTGCTTGATGCCATCGAAGCCGGTGCGGTAAAGGTGAGCACGAATTCCGGACGGGCACCCGTTGCCATTTGTGTGCCTGCAGCCAGCGAGCACAGGAAGCGTGCTGATGGGTAAGCCGGGTCGAGCGCGCAGCTCCAGCCTGTCGGTACGGTGGTGATCTTGAAGAAACTGGCCGATGCGTTGGTGGTGATGGCAACCACCACATTCTCGGCAGCATCGGGACCATAGTTGTCGGCAACGGTGTTGATGCGGGTTTTGTAGCCCGCATAAATCCTGCTGGCACCGCGCGTACGTACGGCAAGATCGGATTTTTTGCCGATGATGGTCACAAAATCCGAACCGATATTGTTGGCTGGATTGGAGTCACCTTGCTCGGCCGAAATGCTGGCACTCAATGTCAGGTCGCCATCCAGGAATGCTCCCGGAACCGGTACGACCACCGAGAACGCAGCGACAGCGCTGGCCGCAAAGGTCAACGCGGTGCATTCAACCGAGGTACTTGCCGCCGCCAGAACGGGCGCGGCACATGTCCAGCCTGCAGCAGCAGTAACATTGACGCCGGCAATCGCGGCATCGAGTGTCAGTGACAACACCGCATTATCAACCGCTTCGCTGGCATTCAAGTTGCTGACGTTGACGGCATAGGTGGTGCTGTTTCCACTGTTGAGCGAACTGTCCGGGTTACTGACGGAAACCGCCAGATCAACATCCTGGAACGAGCGTACTTTCAGGTACAAAAGCACCGGGTCGTGATCGGAAACACGGATACCGTTTCCGGCGATACCGAAATTATGCACGCCAAAATCGGCGTTGATGCGTGCGTGCTCGACGACAACGTCGGCAGCGTCCAGCACGACGGCTTCGTTTACCAGAACATGATCGAGAGTTTGAGCATTGCCATCGAAAACATACGAATAACGTTCATCCGGATCGGCCGTGAACGAAGAGCCATCGTAGAGTGGAGCGGTGATCGGGCTTGCAAGGTATGTCAACACGGTGGGCTCGGCAACTTCGTCGCCGCGCACAATGCCAAGCACATCGGCATAACCGTCGCTGAATTCAAAGGCGTTGAAGTCGCCAAGCAGCACGATACGTTCGTTTGGATCAGCCTGTTGCCGGGTTTCCACCAGATCGGCAAGGAAGGCCGCTTGTCGTGCCCGCTTGGTGCGGACACGTTCACTTTCCGTCGGCCAACCGGAACTGCCAGGCGTTGCATCGTCGATACCGTTGAGCGAACGCAAGTGATTGACGATTACCGTGACCGGGAAGGTGGCACCGTTGTCCTGATGGACGATGGCACGCAGCAAAAGTGGTGGACGGTCGTTAAGCAGACTGGTGGAAGTATCGGGATTAGAGAGCGTGGTGGTCTTGCCGTACTGCACCACTTCCACCACTTCTACGCGGTTGACTGCGCCGACGCTGCGGTTGCTGACAAGGAAACCCACATTGATTCCGCCAACGTCATTGCCTTGCACCAGATAAGGCACATAGCCAGGTGCGCTGGCACAAGTGGAATTGATGCGATCGGCAAGCAAGCCAAGTACGCGAAGGTTTTCAACTTCTACCACACCGAGAATATCCGGCGACTTGAGATAGTCGCAGATGGCCAGGCTGGTTTTGGTCAGGCGTTTGTCGAGTGCGGAGGCAGTGAGTGTCGGAGCGCCATTGCTGTTGTTGACTTCATCGAAGAAGCGCAACAAGTTGAAAGCACCGATGGTGACATCATCGTAGGAAGGGTCATTCACGGCCGTCGCCATTTTGCCGCCAACGAGGGTGGGTGGTGCGCCGGCATCCGGCAAAATCGCCCAGGCACCCGAGAAATAATCGAGTACGCCGACCATATTGCTGAGGAACGTATCGGCATCGATTGCCAGAGCAGTGGCGCCGATTTGGCCGCGGCTACGCACCATCAGGCGTTCCTGATTGGTATCGAAACGCGGAGGAGTCTTGCCACCGGGAATCGGGAAGTTGTCAAGAACGCCTAAGCCAGGTTCGCGGAACGGACGCGCCACATCGGTCATCACAACATGGAATACACCGGTGCTGCTGGAAGTTGCACTGGATTCAGTGATGTTGCCATCCGATCCGGAAACGGCAATGGCGTTGGCGACTGCCACGCGCATGCCTTCGTATTTCTCGGCAGTGCCTGGAGTCGATGTGGCCGAGAAATCGGCGCTGGTCAGCGAGACGGGTGCGGGCAGGGCATTGCCGCTGGACAGCACCTGGATCGAGGTCACCGACACCAGTTCGGTGATTGATAACTGGTTGAGGTTTGTGCTCGGAGTGAACTCGGTCACGGTGGCACTCACGCGAACGCGGTTGCCCACGGCAGCACTGGCCGGTGGTGCCGTGGAAGTGAAAACGAAAATACCTTCCGAGGTGGCGGGATTTCCATCCACATTCGCGTCTGGCGTTTGCAGGAAAAAACCGTTGTTGAATTTCTGTGCAGTGACGATGCCTTCAGTGACGATGCTGGAGCCATTCAGTGGCGAGGCAAGTCCCGAACCCTGAATCTGGTGAATAGGCGTCACCACGACATCGTCGTTCTGGATCGTGCCTTGGCCCTGTCCATCGGCCACGTTGGCACCAGTGACGTTGATGACATTCACGAAGAAGGTTTCGTTCGACTCGACCGCGGTATCGCCATTGATCGTGACGTCGAAGGTATAGCTATTGTTGCCGGCCGCAATCGTTTGGCTGGTCAGTGATTTGGCGACAAAATCGCCACTTGCGGAAGTCGCCGAGTTATCGGCGGTGGCAATATCGAAGGTAACGCCGCCTGGGCCTGCTGGAGCGCTCAAGCTCACGGTGAAGCTCATCACGGTGCTGCCGCTGTCGCCTTCTGTAAGCGAGGCATCGTTGATGGTGAGGCCGGGTGTGACACCGGTGCTGGTAGGCGTCAGCGAGAAATCGTCGACCGACAGACCGTCGTCGGCGCCGCTGGCGTTGGTGTCGATCCAGCGGATCCAGAACGTGGCGCCATTGGGAATGCTCAGGCTGCCAATCGAGGTACTCAGGGCCGTACGGCTTGCCACTGCGTTGCCGTTCTTGGCGCCAGTGGTGCCGGTGTCGGGCGTCACGAAATTCAGTGCTGCCACGCCGGTCCATGTGCCTGTCGCCAAGTCGGTGGCTGAGGTGCTGTATTCGAAACTAATCTGGTCGGTGCGTGCGGTAGTGCCCAGGCGCCATTGTTCACCTGTATAGGCGATGGCAAGACTGGTGATGCTGGCACCGGTGTTATTGGTGTAACAGGAACCGAAAACGGGAATCAGGGTGCCGCTTTGCAGACCGCCGATAGCTCGATCGGTTGCGGCCGCTGCACCGTAGCTATAGGTGTCGCCGGTGGTGCTGGCGCCGGTATCGACAGCGTATTGCTCGTTGTCGCGTGCACCGCCACCGGTTTCGGTCATGAACCAGCCGGTGATGGTGAGATTGTTGGTCGTACTGCCGGCTGTGTTCGACAGCGTGTCGAAGTTCTGGTTATAAGCGACTCCACCTGTCGTCAACGACACGCATTGCGCAAACGCCAAACCCGGCAGCAGAAATGCCGCCGCAGTAAACCCCTTAATCCATGAACGCATACATTTCCCCTGATGTGCTTCAGTAAATTTTGACCGCTGATTCTAACCAAGCATTGCGACTAATACATGACGGATTATTTCTCGACGGATTTTTGCGAAGAATTCGTGAAGAAGATGCGCTAAGCTGTTGATACTTCGTTTACACGTGCACGATCCGATGAACCTGCCCCCTAATCAACGACCCATCGAGCAAGAAATAACCACTGACTTGCGCGAACGTCTCAGTTACAGCGGTTATCTGCAGCTTGAAACCCTGCTATCAGCCCAGTTGCCCCTATCCAAGCCGGTGCATCACGATGAAATGCTTTTCATCATCCAGCACCAGACCTCCGAGTTATGGATGAAACTCGTGATTCACGAGCTGACCGCGGCCATCGCACATTTGCGAGCCAATAATCTCGACCCGTGCCACAAGATTTTTGCGCGCGTCAAGCACATCCAAAAGCAATTGACCGAGCAGTGGTCCGTTCTGGAAACATTGACGCCGTCCGATTACATGGGCTTTCGCGATGTGCTCGGTCCGGCCTCCGGTTTCCAGTCGCTGCAATACCGCGGCATCGAATTTTTACTGGGGAACAAGAACGCGGACATGGTGAAAGTATTCAGCTACGATCCCGAAGGTCAGGCCTGGCTGAAAAAAATTCTCGATGCGCCCAGTTTGTACGATGAGGTTCTGCGTTATTTGTACGATCACGGCCATGCAATACCGAAGGAATGTGTCGAGCGTGATTATTCTCAGGCGCATGAGCGGCAGGAAGCACTGATGCCCGTCTTCGAAAAAATTTACGAAGATACCAAGACCCATTGGGATGCTTACCATCTGTGCGAGCAGCTGGTCGATATCGAAGTGAACTTCCAGCTGTGGCGTTTCCGTCACATGAAAACCGTCGAACGCATCATCGGCTACAAGCGCGGCACCGGCGGTAGCTCGGGTGTCGCCTTCCTGAAAAAGGCGCTGGATCTCAGCTTTTTCCCTGAACTGTTCGAAGTCAGGACCACGATTGGCCCGAGCAAATGACGCGCCGCAGCATTTGTTAAATTAGACGCGCAGCCGCTTAGCGGTTACATTCGCTCTGATTTCAAGACCGGGGGCTTCCCCGGTCCTGCTCTAGAAACCAGGGAGAGTGTTAATGAGTGGTGCTACCAATAATAATTCAAGCGATTTTGTTCCACCGCCGGCAGGCGAGTTCCTCGGACATCCCAAAGCGCTGTGGAATTTGTTCGGCGCGGAGTTCTGGGAACGCTTCATGTATTACGGCATGCGCGCCATGCTGGCTGTTCACGTCGCTGCTGCGTTTTTCGCCCATTTAGGCCCAGGTGCTGATGCGCAAGCCAGTGTGACTTACGGCGGCTTCACGTCACTGGTTTACATGACCGGTATCGCCGGTGGTTTCGTCGCAGACCGGATTTTGGGTTATCAACGCTCGATCATGTTAGGTGGTGTCTTGATGGCGGTCGGCAGCTTCATGCTGATGGCGCCGGACCTCACTACCTTCCTGATGGGCCTGGCCGTACTGGTTGTCGGTAACGGTTTATTCAAACCCAATATCTCGACGATGGTTGGCAAGCTTTACGAGCCGGGCGATGCCCGTCGCGATTCCGGCTTCACCATTTTCTACATGGGTATCAACGCCGGCGCCTTGATTGCACCATTGATCTGTTCCGCCTGGATCGGTGCCGAGTACGGTTATCGTTGGGGTTTCTTCTCTGCCGGCATCGGCATGTTGCTCGGTCTGATGGTTTTCCAGGTGTTCAAATCCTGGCTCGGCCACGTCGGCTCCACTCCCGAAGGCAAGGAAGGTTTCGGCCCGGTCATCAAAGTGGCCATTGGTGCATTGCTGGTGGCGGTGCCTGCTTTCTTCCTGCTCGATAAATCCTGGCAGAACGGACTGGCGGCGCACTTCGCCGAAGGTTCGATGATGTTCTGGCTGCTCGATTCACTGGGCGTGCTGGGTATGTTGCTGGTGTTGATGATGGTCGGTTTGGCGGCCTACTTTATAAGCAGTGGCATCAAGAGTGGCGAGAAAGTCCAATTGCATCGTTATATCGCGATGTTGATCTTGTTTGCCGCGAACATCCTCTTCTGGGCTTTGTTCGAACAGGCCGGTTCTTCGCTCAACTTCCTGGCCCGCGACTTCGTCGATATGCCGACAATCATGGGAACGCAATTGCACTTCACGATTTTCCAATCGGTCAATCCCGTCTTTATTATTTTGCTGGCTCCGGTATTTGCCATGCTGTGGCCCTGGCTCGACAAGAAATCGATCAACCCTTCCATCCCGCGTAAATTTGCGATTGGTCTGGCAGGTGCGGCACTCGGTTTCTATCTGCTGGTTTTTGCCCTGCAAAACATGGCGAACGAAGCCGGTCGTATCAGTTGGATCTGGTTGACGCTGACCTATCTGATTCACACCATTGGTGAGCTCTGCCTGTCACCAATCGGTTTGGCCATGGTCACCAAATTGGCACGTCCGAAAGAAACGGGCTTGGCGATGGGTGGCTGGTTCTTGTCTATCGCCATGGCGAACTATGTGGCCGGCTTGCTGGCAGCAGAAGCGGCTGGTGGTGGTGAAGAAGCCATGGGTACTACCATGCAATACGCCAGCGTGTTCGACAGCATGTTCATGATCGGTATCGTCATTGCAGTCTTGTACTTCCTGGCTGCACCGTTGATCAACAAGCTGATGCACGGCGTGAAATAATCAGCGTTTGAAATAAAATGAAACGGCAGCTTCGGCTGCCGTTTTTCTTTGTGAGAAATGTGGGAGTTGGGACGGTTGATGCCGCTAATTCCGAGCAAATTCGTGCCCGCTTTGCTACTCTGTGGGCCAGATAAAACAAGGTAACAACATGGCAAATCCAACCGATGCAGAAGCCGTCAACACGGCAATGATCACGGCAGACCCCGTAGTGCTGGGTGTTTTGGTGGTGGTATTGGGTCTTATTTTTCTTTCGGAAAATTCACCGCATACCTTCTGGAAAAAGTTTTATACCTTTGTGCCGGCATTGCTGCTTTGTTATTTCATCCCCGGCCTGCTCAATACTTTTGGCATCATCAATGGCGAAGCGTCAAAACTATATCCGATGGCACGCGATTATCTCTTGCCGCTGGCACTTGTCTTGCTATGCCTGGCCTGCGATCTGAGTGCCATTTTGCGACTGGGCCCCAAAGCGGTCGTTTTGTTTTTAACCGGTACGGTGGGCGTCATTCTCGGCGCGCCACTGGCACTCTGGATCATGGGTTTTTTCGATCCGACGCTGCTGGATCCCGAAGGTGCCAATGCCGTTTGGCGTGGCATGACGACGACGGCAGGCAGCTGGATCGGCGGCGGTGCCAATCAGGCGGCGATGAAAGAGGTATATGAAGTCGGCCCCGATGTATTCGGCAAATTTGTCGCGGTGGATGTCATCGTGGCCAATATCTGGATGGCATTTTTGCTTTTCCTGGCGGCGCGCAGCGTCAAGCTCGACACCATGCGTGGTGCTGATACGACGGCCTTGGAAGATTTGCGTCATCGTGTTGAAAAAGTACAGTTGGAAAACGCCCGAGTTACCAAGACCAATGATCTGATACAAATTCTTGCCATCGGATTGGGCGCCACCGGTCTGGCGCATTGGCTGACAGGTTTTATCGTGCCGTTCATCAAGGAAAACGCACCGCATCTGGAGCGCTACAGCCTGACTGCAAATTTTTTCTGGGTCACCGTTCTGGCTACTACTTTCGGTTTGATTCTTTCATTCACGAGCGCCAAGAAACTGGAAGGTGCCGGGGCTTCAAAAATCGGTTCGGCTGCCATTTATATTCTGGTGGCGACGATTGGTATGCAGATGAATCTGGCGTCCATTTTCTCGGATCCCGAATTATTTATTTTGGGACTTATCTGGATCGGCTTTCACGGCGCTCTGATGCTGTTGATGGCCTGGTGGATCAAAGCGCCGGTGTTCTATATGGCAGTCGGTAGTCAAGCCAATATCGGTGGTGCAGCCAGCGCACCCGTCGTGGCAAGTGCATTCCATCCCGCACTCGCACCGGTCGGTGTTTTGCTTGCCGTCTTTGGGTACGCCTTAGGTACTTATGGAGGTTGGTTGTGCGGCCAGTTATTACGATTGTTGGTCGGTGCCTAGGGGCAGTAATGAATGTCATAACTAAACGGCAGCCTAGGCTGCCGTTTAGTTATGGAAGGTCGGGCCTAGAAGGCCCTACTACGAAAGCGCAATTTAGTAGGAGGGCTTTCTAGGCCCGACCGGATTATCCATGTACCGAGAGCTCGGCTGCAGCCAATTTGTCCAACAGTAGATTCAGCAGCACACGTTCCTTGTCATCGAAGTCCGCGAGCAGGGCATCTTGCAATTGTTTGGCCAGCGGTGCTACCTGTGAGTAAATTTTTTCGCCTGCCACGCTCAGGCTCAAAACAGATCGCCGCAAATCATTCTTGTCGAATTGCCGTTTCAAGCGTTTTTGCTTAATCAAGGAAGCAACGGCGCGGCTGACGGCAACTTTGTCCATGGCCGTTCGTTCAGCTACCTCATTCGCAGACAGACCGGGGTATCGACCCAGAATGGCAATGATCCGCCACTCGGTAATGCCCAGATTGAACTTCTCGGCATACAGGGTCGCAATGTCCTGGCTGATCCGGTTGCTCAGTACGGACAGGCGGTAGGGCAGGAAATGTTCGAGATCCAGCAGGTCAGTGGTCATGGGTTTATTGCAATTAGTTTCATATGAAACTATATTGTGCCACACGAAATTGCCACCCAGGAAGCATCATGAACGCCCAACCCAATCTCGGCATGCAAGTCACTACCTTTGAAAACCCGATGGGTATCAACGGCTTTGAATTTGTCGAATTCGCCGCGCCGGACGCAGGTCTGCTGCATGCACTGTTTAAACGCATGGGCTTTAGCGCCGTGATGAAACACAAGTCGCGCGACATTACGGTGTATCGTCAGGGTGGCGTGAATTTCCTGGTAAACGAAGATCCAAATTCTTTTGCCGCGGAATTTGCAAAAGCCCATGGCCCCTGCGCCTGCGGCTTTGCGATTCGTTTCAAGAATCCCGTTGCGGAAGTTAATCAAACGGTCCTGGGAAATGGCGGTGAAGCCATCGGTACCATGGAAGCCAGCAAGGTAGTACAAACGCCGGTCGTGAAAGGCATCGGCGATTGCATGCTGTATCTGGTGCAGGACGGCATGGATATTTATGCCGACGACTTCGTGGCCATCGAAGGTGCCGACCAGAATCCGAAAGGTTTTGGCCTGACGTTCATCGATCATCTCACCCACAATCTTTACTTCGGCAATATGCAGAAGTGGTCGGATTATTACGAGCGCCTGTTCAACTTCCGCGAAATCCGCTATTTCGATATCAAGGGCGTGAAAACCGGCCTGGTGTCGAAAGCGATGACGGCGCCGGATGGCATCGTTCGCATTCCACTGAATGAAAGTAACGATCCAAAATCGCAGATCAACGAATATCTCGACGCCTATCATGGCGAAGGCATCCAGCACATTGCCTGCTTCACCGACGATATCTACACGACGGTCGAAACCATGCGCGCGCAGGGCGTTGAATTTCTGGATACGCCTTCGAGTTATTTCGACGTGCTCGACGAACGCATTCCCAATAACGGCGAAGACGTGCCGCGTCTGGCAAAAAATAAAATCCTGATGGATGCCGATCCCGAAACCAAGCAGCGCAAACTGCTGCAAATTTTTACCCAGAATGCGGTGGGTCCTATCTTCTTCGAAATCATCCAGCGCAAGGGCAACGAAGGCTTCGGCGAAGGTAATTTCCAGGCGCTGTTCGAAAGCATCGAGCGTGACCAGATCAAGCGCGGTTTTCTGTAAACAAGAAAGGGATTTCCATGGGCATTCAATACCAATCCGGCTTCGGCAACGAATTCGCCACCGAGGCAGTCGCAGGCGCATTGCCTGTAGGACGTAACTCGCCGCAAAAAGTCGCCCATGGCTTATATGCCGAGCAAATTTCCGGTACGGCGTTTACTGCGCCACGGCACCAGAATCTGCGTAGCTGGTTTTATCGCATTCGTCCCGCGGCCCTTCATGCACCCTTCGAATTGAAACCGGCGACAAGTTTTCATAATCGTTTCGACGAACAGCCAACGACACCGAATCAACTGCGCTGGGATCCACGGCCATTGCCGACGACGCCAACCGATTTTATCGACGGACTGTTCACCGTTGCCGGCAACGGCGGACCATCGGGACAGAGCGGTATCGGTATTCATTTGTATGCCGCCAACCAATCCATGCAGGGGCGTTATTTCTACAACGCCGATGGCGAGATGCTGATCGTGCCGCAGCAGGGTCGCCTGAAAATCGCGACCGAGTGTGGCGTGATCGACATCGAGCCACAGGAAATCGCGGTGATTCCACGCGGTATCCGTTTCCGTGTCGAGTTGCCGGATGGTGCTGCACGCGGTTATGTCTGCGAAAACTTTGGTGCCCATCTGCGCTTGCCTGATTTGGGGCCGATTGGCTCGAACGGCTTGGCGAATCCACGCGATTTTCTGACGCCGGTCGCGGCCTATGAAGAACTCGAAGGCGATTTTGAATTGCTGGCGAAATTTCAGGGAAATTTATGGTCCGCGAAAATCGGCCACTCGCCGTTGGATGTCGTTGCCTGGCATGGAAATTACGCGCCTTACAAATATGATCTGCGAAAATTCAACACGATCGGTTCGATCAGCTACGATCATCCGGATCCGAGTATTTTCCTGGTATTGAATTCACCGACTGATTCGCCCGGTGTCGGCAATCTGGATTTCGTGATTTTCCCGCCGCGTTGGCTGGTGGCACAAGACACATTCCGTCCGCCCTGGTTCCATCGCAATATCGCCAGTGAATTCATGGGACTGATTTTCGGCCAATACGATGCCAAGGCCGGCGGCTTTGCACCGGGCGGCGCATCGCTGCATAACAGCTTCACCGGTCACGGCCCGGATGCGGCGACATTCGATAAAGCATCGAATTCGGATTTGTCGAAACCCGATGTGCTTACCGATACGATGGCTTTCATGTTTGAAACTCGCGCCGTACTTAAGCCGACGCAACAGGCACTGCAGAGCCCGGAATTGCAGCAGGATTACTGGCAGTGTTGGCAGGGATTAAAAAATAATTTCAAGGTTTGAATCCGGGTTTCGATTCAGCTCGGATTGTTGAAATTAAAGCTGCGCCTCACGGTCATCGGTTCGTCCATGGGAGCAAACTTCCAGCGCTTTACCGTCGTCATAACATTGCGATCAAACGCCCGCTGACTGGAGTTTACGACGCGGACTTTTGATACTTCGCCGCTGCGTTGTACGATAAATTCAACTTCCACCGCGCCACTCAAGCCGCGATTCAATGCATCACTGGGAAAGCCCGGATCTGGTGTGCGAATGGCGATCAACTCGGATTTTGTGACGGGATTTGAGGGCGGGGTGAGGTTGCGTGATGGAGCCTGTGCAGCGGCAACCGGATTGGCTTGCGTCTGTGTTGCAACGGGCGGTGCAGAAATAGTCGGCGTCTGAACTGCTACCGGGGCCGGTTTTAATGTCGGCTCTGTCTGCTCAGCTTTCAAGATGTTTTCCTGCGTTTTTTCAGCCGATTTTCCCAAAGCCAATAAACGTTCTTCCTCGCGTTTTGCTTCTATCGATGCCTGTGCTTCCACATTGGTCAAGCCCTCGGCAATCGCCTGGCTGATGCGAGGCAATGCCGGCGCGCCGGCATCAATCGAAGCGATCAAATCACGCAGTCGGCTAGCTTCTACGAAGTCGAAGCGGCTGATGGACTGCTCGGCAGCGATGACGGTGTAGGGCATCAAATCCATCAAGGCGCTTTCCGTCAGGGCGTCCGGATCATTGGATTTTTTTCGAATCGCCAAATAATATTCCGCTGCATTGTTGCCGGCCGGAGCGTACAAACGCTGTTCACGAAAAGCGGTACCCGCCAACTTTCTTAATTCATCCTTGGAAAAGTTGGCCATGGCTGCGGCTGTTTTTTCTGCCGCTTCGCGATCCGCGCGCGCTTTTTCGATGCTTGCGGCATTCTGCTCGGCTGTCGTTGATTGCACTGGTTGGCCCTGATTGCAGGCACCTAGTGCCAATGAAAGCATGCTTGCCAATAGCAGCCTTGATGACACGGAGGGCGAAATCGATTTGAGTTCAGCGTGCATGTTCAATCCTTTAAGAGAGGCAAGGCATCGGGCCTTTTCCGAAAAAAATGTACTCTCTGAATGTGAAATATTTTCGATGGATAAATGAAAGATATTCTGGTCTGTGACTAGAGTCGCATTTGTAATAACTTGCCAGTCTGGATTTTTGTCACAAAAAACAAGTAATGCTTTCACCGACAAGTAATGTCGACACCCTAATCTGTCGCAACATCATTCGACGGAGATCAGCATGAAACGTTTATCTGCTTTTATTTTTATGGCCATGCTGAGTACGACGGCCAGTGCAGCGCAATGGTCTTTAAGTAACGTCATATTGACGCGTGCGGACAAATCGGACCGGTTGAAAATTGCCCAAAAGCCGTCCGGTCAGAGCGAAGCGAACTACAACCGCTTCGGTTTTTATTCCGATTTGGTCTATGACAAATCCAGCCATACCTGGCTTGCACTTTCAGATCGTGGCCCGGGTGGTGGCGTATTGGACTATGCCACCCGTGTACAAAGAATATTTGTCCCGACAAACCCTGTGACGGGCACCATCAGGCAGCCTTTGGTTTTCAACACCATTTTATTCAAAGATGCCGGTGGAACATTGTTGAACGGTTTGAATCCGGGTTTGCTGAACGGCAACAAATCCGTTCTGGGGGCAAGCTTTGATCCTGAAGGCATTGCATTGGGCAAGAACGGAAAAATGTATATCGCCGACGAATACGGACCGAGTGTCTATGAGTTCGATGGCAATGGAAATTTCGTCCGTCATTTTCAAACGCCGGCCAACCTCAAGCCATTGGAAGCTAACGGTACTGTCAATTACGTAGACGGACGCCCCACCGTGGTCAATGGACGTCAGGATAATCGCGGATTTGAAGGACTGACCGCGAATGTTTCCGGTACGAAATTGTATGCCGTCATGCAGGATCCACTGGTCAATGAGGGAAGCAGCAACGATGGGCGCCGCAGCCGCAATGTGCGCGTCGTCGAGTTTGATATTGCAAGCGGCACAAGCACTGCACAGTATGCCTATGAACTGGAAAGTCGCACGGTATTGAATGCGATTGATCCGAGTACCGCCGATGATTTTTCTTCAACCCAGCAAGGCAGGAGCATTGGCTTGAGCGCCATTCATGCCCTGTCCGATACGGAATTTCTGGTTCTGGAACGCGATAATCGCGGCTTGGGCGTTGAAGTTACCGCTACGCCGATCCACAAGCGTATATACCGCATCAATCTTCAGGGTGCGACCGATATCAAAAATGTGTCTCTAGCCGGTTCTGATAGTTTGCCCGCTGGTGTCGTTCCGGTTCAAAAAACCGCCGAGTTCGATTTATTGGCGGCATTAAAAGCACAGGGCATTGTCGTGCCGGAAAAAATGGAAGGTCTTGCAATCGGTCCGCGTCTGCTGGATGGTCGCTACCAGGTTTTGGTCGGTACGGATAATGATTACAGTGTCACCCAATCAGGAAGTGGCGAACAATTCGATGTATGCATTAATGCCGTGACTGACGCGCGAACACAGGTTGCTCTGGATGCACCATGTCCGGCGGGAAGCGCACTGATCCCGGGATATCTGATGAGTTTTGCAGTCGATTTCAGGTTGTAAATAGGGCCGGGCTCTAGCCTGAGAATGGCGAGGGTTACGAAAATCAAGACGGCAAACAAAAAGCGGGGAATTCCCGCTTTTTGTTCGATAGCATTTCGTCGATTGTTGAATCAACCCAAACCAATCGCTTTCTCTTTCCGCTCGGCCAGACGCTTTTCCAGATAATGGATGTTGGTGCCGCCTTGCTGGAAACCGATGTCGGCCATGATGCGAGACTGCAAAGGCACATTGGTCTTGATGCCGTCAACCACCATTTCCGACAAAGCGACGCGCATGCGTGCGATGGCCTGGGCACGTGTATTGCCGTGTACGATCAGCTTGCCGATCATCGAATCGTAATTCGGCGGGACTTTGTAGCCTTCGTAAATATGCGAATCAACGCGCACGCCCGGGCCGCCCGGCGCATGGAAATGCTTGATCAGGCCCGGTGAGGGCAGGAAGGTTTCCGGATCTTCGGCATTGATGCGGCATTCGATGGCGTGGCCACGGATGACGATATCGGATTGCTTGAGCTTCAGTTTTTCGCCGGAAGCAATCAGCAATTGTTCGCGGACCAGATCCACGCCTGTGACGAATTCGGTGACCGGATGTTCGACCTGGATGCGGGTATTCATTTCGATGAAATAGAAGCGGCCATCTTCATACAAGAATTCAAAAGTACCTGCGCCACGGTAGCCAATGCGTACGCAGGCGTCGGTACAGATTTTACCGATCTCTGCGCGTTGTTCGTCGGTGATGCCCGGAGCCGGTGCTTCTTCGACGACTTTCTGGTGGCGCCGTTGCATCGAGCAATCGCGCTCGCCCAAATGGATCGCGTTGCCCTGGCCATCGGATAGCACCTGGATTTCGATATGACGCGGGTTTTCCAGGAATTTTTCCATGTAGACCATGTCATTACTGAAAGCTGCCTTGGCTTCGGCTTTGGTCGTGGTGATCGAAGATAACAGTGACGCTTCTTCGCGCACGACACGCATGCCACGACCGCCACCACCGCCAGCAGCCTTGATGATGACCGGATAGCCGATTTCCTTGGCCATGCGGATGCATTCATCGCCATCATCGCCGAGTGGACCACCGGAGCCGGGGACGCAAGGCACGCCGGCTTCTTTCATGGCGCGAATGGCTTCGACCTTGTCGCCCATCATGCGAATCACGTTGGCGGTCGGGCCGATGAAA
>Ga0066404_1000140_pt1 | contig 15839 bp, 11 predicted proteins | sample LakWasMeta4_LOW4_2_FD_59491 | JGI IMG/M metagenome (GOLD analysis project Ga0066404, IMG submission 59491) | Freshwater sediment methanotrophic microbial communities from Lake Washington under simulated oxygen tension - Sediment Metagenome 4_LOW4 | ecosystem: Environmental > Aquatic > Freshwater...
ATTTCGGATTCTTCCGCCAGGCCCAGCCCGTCGCCGGTTGATAAGGCCTGGCCATTGACTGTCAAATTTCCCGAGACCACCTGCACCCAGCCCAGACGGCGAGATGCCAACGGCTGCACCAGTTCGGCGCCGGGGCTCATCAGCGTGCTGTAGAGTCGGGCCTGTTGTGCGATTTTCAGGGAACCCTCGGCACCATCAGGTGAAGCGACCAGACGCAGGCGGCCCTCGCGCTCACTCGAGGGAAACGCTTTCTGTTCGTAGGAAGGCGCAATGCCTTGCTGCTCGGGCATGATCCAAATCTGCAGAAAATGCACTGGCTCGGTTTGCGATGCGTTGAATTCGCTATGTCGAATGCCGGAGCCTGCGCTCATGCGCTGGACTTCGTCTGGACGGATCACCGAACCGGTTCCGATACTGTCTTTGTGCTGCAAGGCACCTGCCAATACCACGCTGATGATTTCCATATCGGCGTGGCCGTGGGTCGCAAATCCCCCTCCCGGCGAAACCCGGTCTTCATTGATCACGCGCAAGGGACCGAAACCCATCCAGGCATCGTCCTGATATTGACCAAATGAAAACGTGTGGGCGGAGTCCAGCCAGCCAAAATTGGCTTTTCCGCGCTCATTCGCCGGGCGGTAGATCAACATATTATTTGGCTTTCGCTTCGGAAGCTTCCATGGTGATGCGCAGGGTGATTTCATCACTCACCATAGGCACATACTTGCCGACACCAAACTCGGAGCGTTTGATTTTGGCCACGGCATCAAAACCGGCCGATGGCGTCTTCATCATCGGATGTGGCGCAATGCCGTTGATGGTGACGTCGAAGCTTACCGGCTTGGTAACGCCGTGAATGGTCAGGTCGCCCAGCAATTTCAATTTGCCCTTGCCGGCAGCGGTTACTTTGCTGCTCTTGAAAGTCGCTTCCGGAAATTGTGCGGCATCGAAAAAATCCGGGCCAGACAAATGCGTATCGAGTTTCGCCACGCCGCTATCCAGACTGCTGATCGGCACTTTCACGTTGAGTGACGAGTTGACGGGTTTCGCAGCATCAAACAGGAATTCGCCTTCCACGGTATTGAAACGAATGGCGATATTGGAAAAGCCCGCATGCAAATAGGTGGCATGGACCTGCGTGTGGGTCGGATCAATCCTGTAGGCCTTGGTTTCGGCCTGGGCCGCGCCAATGCCGCCGATCAACATCAAACTCAGTACTAATGGTTTCAACATGGGAAATTCCTCGTAAAAAATGGCTGTGATAGATCAGGCGATACTCGCCGCTTCGTCGAACGACAGTCGCGGCGAACGTGGAAACAACTTGGCAGCATCGCCATAGCCCAGATTAATCAGAAAATTGGACTTGATGGTGGTGCCGGCGAAAAACAATTCATCGAGCTTGGCATTGTCGAAACCCGACATCGGGCCGCAATCGAGCCCCAGTGCACGTGCCGCCAACATGAAATAGGCACCCTGCAAAGTGGCGTTGCGGAAGGCCGTGGTATCGATGAGTGCCTGGTTGCCTACGAACCAGCTTTTGGCATCCGCGTGCGGAAACAATTGCGGTAATTTTTCGTAGAAAGCGTAGTCAGTGGCAACGATCACCGTCACCGGCGCCGCAAGCGTCTTGACACGATTGCCATCGGAAATGGCCTGGCCGATTTTTTCCTTGCCTTCGCTTGATTTCACGAAGACCAGACGTGCCGGGCAAGCGTTGGCACTCGTGGCGCCCCATTTCATCAGCTCGTATATTTCGTGCAATTTTTCGTCCGTTACCGGCTTGTCCAGAAACTCGTTATGGGTTCGGGCGGTACGAAACAATTGATCGAGCGCAGCATCATTCAACACGGACATCGGTAACTCTCCAAAGCGGATTCGGGTTTTGCCAAGTTTGCAAGTGTATGGCCAATTCGGATTTTTGATAGTAGCGGCAATACAACGTATTGTTGCAGCAGCCAGAACAACGGGCATCTGTTAATCTCGCGTGATGACACAAGACCCCCGACATTGCTGGGTAGTTCATGACAATGCTGCAGGCAATCGCAGGCAGGCCATGGCACTTGCCGAAGCTCTGCAATGGAGCCACGAAGAGAAAATACTCGTGCCCGGCACTTTGGCTAAATGGTTTGCACCAAGGCTTGCGCCCTTCATGGAAAAGCCCTTCGGCGCGAACTTCGCCAGCTCAATGAACAACCCGCCTGCGTATGTTATTGGCTGCGGACGCCAGGCAGCACTGGCAACACGCTTGCTGAAAAAGTCAGGCAGCTTTGCCATCCAGATTCTCGACCCCAGACTGGACACTCGTCACTGGGATGTCGTGATCGTAACTTCGCACGACGAAATCATTGGCCATAACGTCATTCAGAGCATCGGCAGCCTGCATGACGTCAATGCAGGCTCGCTGAACCAGTGGCGGGAAGAACATCCCGTCTTCGGCAAACTAGATGCTCCCCGGACAAGCGTCCTGATCGGTGGGCCAAGCCGGATGGCATCGTTCAATGAAGGCTTGATTGAGGTGATGTTCAGCCATCTGGAATATGAGCTGGCCAGAAACGGCGGCAGCCTGATTATCTGCGGATCGCGGCGCACCCCGAAAAAATTTGCGGAAAAAATTCGCGCGCGTTTTTCAGATTCCGGCTATCCGATTTGGTTTGATGAAAGCGACAATGTCGAAAATACCTATCATCAGGCGCTAGCTTATGCCGACCGCATCGTTGTTACGCCGGATTCGGTCAATATGATTTCCGAAGCATGTGCCACGCAAGTCCCCGTTTATATCGCACAGCCGGAAAGGGCGACTGGCCGCATGAAGGTTTTCATGGATCACTTGCTAAAAATCGGTCGCGTAACACCTCAATCGGCCCTGCTGAAGGATTATCCGGTGACGGCGCTGAACACCATGCCCGATGTGATCACCCGATTGGAACGCTTTTTACATCAAGTCTGAGGACATCGTGCGGATGCGTTCCCCCTACGATTTAAAATCCAGTCCCTTCGCTGTGTAAATCGTCAATGTCCGTTCGCATTGAATTTGCAAGTCGTCCGACATCGTGATGATTCGCGGCCGCTGATCAAGACTGCAGATCATCGATTGTGTCATCAGGTTTTCGTAGTGCGAACGAAGCAACAGCAAATCAGCCGGGCTCACATCGCCGATTGATTCCAGCACAGCAAGAATATCGGGGGATCGCTGCGCGTATAAAACTTCGGCATGGAGTGTCGCCAGTGCCAACACGCGAGACTGCAGAAAAAACTCCATATCGACCAAACCGCCAAGACCCTGCTTGATATCAAAACGGGCTCCCGCACTGCGATCGAGTTCGTTACGCATGCGCCGCCTCATCGAAGTGATATCGGAATTTATCCGATCGGCATCCCTATGCGCCTGCAGGGATTTGGCGCGAACTTCTTCGAAGCGGGCACGCACTTCGTCATCCCCGGCCAAGGATCTCGATCTGACCAGAGCCTGGTGCTCCCATGTCCATGCACGCTCGCGCTGGTACTCTTCGAAACTATCCAGACTGGATACCAAAAGACCTTTTGCACCATCGGGACGCAGGCGCATATCAACTTCATACAGGCGTCCTGCCGGCGTAATGGTCTGCATCAGGCTGATGATTTTCTGTGCCAGCCGGGCAAAATATCGCGGTGCATCAAGCGGCCTGCCGCCATTCGACAGCATGCTCGTCGTCGCATTGTGCAAGAACACCAGATCCAGGTCTGAAGCAAAACCCAGCTCCTGCGCACCGACGCTGCCATAGCCGATGATGGCAAATCCGGCTTGATCGATATCGCCATGCTGTGCCCGAATCTCCGCTTTCGCCAATTCGAGTACCGCCTGCAAAATCACTTCCGCCAGTTCGGCCAACTGTTCGGCACTTTCACTCGCGGCCTGTTGCTGAAACAACGTGGCCTGCGCGATTCGAAACGAAAGGCTTTGCCGAATTTCGTTCAAGCCGAGCAGCGCCTGCTCGGTGTCGCCGACCGACAGGGCGTGCCTGGCCAGTAATTGCAACTGCTTTCGGTCCGGAAACGCTTGTGCAACACGATGATCCAGCAATTCATCGAGCAACAGGGGATGCTCGACAAGCCGCTCCGACAGCCAGGCGCTTCGTGCCACGACATCGACCAGCCGCTGCAGGGCTGCCGGTTTTTCCTCGAGCAGGGCAAGATAACTGGTTCGCTTGGCAATGGCATGCAGAAGGGCAAGACTTCGGGTCATTGCCGATTCCGGGGCGACGCTTTTAGCCGCCGCTTCCAGAATCAAGGGCAATACGTGGTCAAGACGCGAGCGTGTCTTTTCATTGAAACTCTGCACGGTGGAATGCTTGCAAAAATCCTGCAGCGCCTGATGCAGATCATCACTGTTGTTAAAGCCGAGATCCGATAGCTGGCTTGCGCTGGAGTGCTCCGGCAGTCCGCGCCAGTAGTCGATATAGGCGCTGACTTTTGCCTTGTGGCGTTTGGATGCCAGCAATCGGGAAAACTCTTCCGAGACGATATCGCGGTGTACTTGCAACGCGTTTTCAAGTTCTCCCGCATTTGCGAAATTCAATCCGCGTGCAATGCGGTAGCGCGTAAAATCATCCAGCGGCAGGCTATGGGTCTGTTCATCGCGCAGCATTTGCACGCGATTCTCTACCCTTCGCAGAAACAGATATGCCTCCCGCAATTTTCCTGCCGTCGCTTCGGGTAAATGTCCGGCCTGCACCATCGCCTGCATGGCTTTCAACAACGAGCGCTGCCTCAGGCCTGGCTCGCGTCCGCCATGGATCAGCTGCAATGCCTGCACCAGAAACTCGATTTCGCGAATTCCGCCCGGACCCAATTTCAGGTGATCGGCCAATTCGCGCTTTTCGACTTCGGCGGCAATCATGGCTTTCATTTCACGCAAGCCATCGAGGGCGGTGTAATCAAGATATCGGCGATAAACGAAGGGGCGCAGCGATTCAAGACAACGCTCTCCGGCCGCAATATCGCCGGCAACCGGACGGGCCTTTACCCAGGCATAGCGCTCCCAATCTCGACCTTCGGTCTGGAAGTAATGTTCCATCGCCGCGAAACTCAAGGCCAAACGCCCCGAATTTCCGTAAGGCCTCAATCGCAAATCGACGCGGTGGGAAAATCCGTCACTTGTAATGTCACCCATGAGTTGGGCCAATCGCTGCCCCATTCGGGTGAAATAGGCTTCACTGTCGAGACTGCGGGTACCGCTGCTTTCACCTTGTTCCGGATAGCCGTAGACAAGATCGACGTCGGAAGAAAAATTCAGCTCGCCACCGCCGAGTTTTCCCAGACCGAATACGACAAATGTCTGGACTTCACCGTCTGCATTTTTCACTTCGCCATAGCGCGACACAAAGAGATCCGAAATGGCCCGCACCGACTCCCTCAAGGCAATGTCGGCCATCTCGCTGATGGTGGCGAGGCTCGCTTCGACATCATCGAGTTCGTGTATGTCGCGCCAGATGACTCGCGCGGACTGCATCCTGCGCCAGCGGCGTAATTGTTTCGGCCATTGCGTATCGTCGTCCGCAAACAGTTCCAGGCAGGGTACATCCGCTGCCTCCAGTGCATTCCAGTGCTCTGGTTGTTGGCACAGGGTATCTATCGCGAAATCACTGGCGACGGCCAGGGTGTGAAATTTCCTTTCGATGTCGACCGCACCCTTGGCGTCGGTGCAGGCTTCTGCCAAACGTTCAAGATGGCGCCGCACCAAGGCCTGCAAAGTCGATTCGAATTCAGTCATGGGACAATTGTGGCATAGCCATCGCCTAGCTCAGAAAAACTAAAGCCCGAAACTGCAATGCAGCTCCGGGCTTTAGGCTCCCTCCCCCATGATGGAGTGTCGGCAGTCTCACCTACTCACATTTTTCTTGCACGTTGCGGTGCAGCATAATGCGCAACCCATCCGATTCAAGTCACGGCAATGGCGTAAGGCCAATTATTTCCCGGCCTTTTTTCGAAAGCCCTCGACTTGTACTTTTTATAGGTTGTAGGTGAGCACGGCCACCACTGCCATGTCTTGCAGAGGACCCAAAGCGCCCTGCATCCGAAGCAAGCTGCCGGGTCTGGCGGTAATGACCTGCGCATGCATGACCGAATTTCCATTCCAGACTTCACAAAAACAGGCGCCCGATTTTAGCTGCATGCGCATATTTCTGGCATCGCCCGACCATGTGTGCTCGGAATTCCACCATTGCGAAGGTTTGACCAACAATCGATAGCTCGCTTGCGGATCAAGCGGCACGGTTACTTCGTGTTTCAAGATGAAATGATTTTCATCCGACGAGCTCACTTCCGCCTGCCCCAATGCGGGCAGATACAAGTAGAGGCCAAGCATGCCGGCAAGGAAAATGGAAAATGATCTGCTCTTCATTTGACGCTTCCTTCCAGCAAAGATGGTCGATTTTATTTTTCGTCCATCACAACAAAAGGTAGGTACACAAGCCCAGGAATGATCCCATGCTGACAACATCGGTAATGGTGGTCAGGAAAATACTGGAAGCCGTCGCCGGATCTGCCCCCAGACGTTTCAGTACCAGCGGAATGCTGGTACCTGCGATACCCGCCAGCGTGCAACTGAAAGCCATGGCACCCATGGTGATCAGGGCAAGACCAAAGGGATCGGCTCCGGATTCACGGCCTGCCACGATATACATCGCGACACCTGCCAAAGCCCCTGTCACCACACCATTCATAAGGCCCAGCATGGCTTCCTTGCCGATCAATTTGATGATCGGCATGCCTTTCAATTCGCCCAGCGTCATGCCACGCAACAAAACCGCCATGGCCTGACAGCCCAGATTGCCGCTTTGTCCGCCGAGCACGGGAAGAAACATCGCGAGCACGACGATTTTGTCAATCGTGTCTTCAAACATCCCCACGACGGCGGCACTGACGAATACCGTCAACAGATTGATCTGCAACCAGGGATGCCGGAATTTAAAACTGCGCATCAGGGGCGTGGCGAGACGCTCTTCCTTCTCGACACCGACCATGGCGCCGGCCTGTGCCGAAATTTCGAAGGCTTGTTGTTCGAACAAGACCTGGCCGCGCACCTGGCCAACCAAAGTACCGTCTTCTTCACAGACGGGGTACACAGGATAGTGGCGCGTCACCACTTCCTTCATGGCATCCACCAGTTGCATGGTGGGACGCAAGGCGAATGCACCGCGAATCATGACCTCATCGAGCGTCTGCATTTTTTCCGCATAAAGCAATTCACGGAATGCCGCGACGCCCAGCAAATGGTTGTCACGATCAACGACAAACAGATACGTGACCATTCTTTGCTTGACGGTATCGCGCAAGACTTCGATGGCGGATGCCACGCTGGTGCCGCTGCGAAAAACGGCCGGCGGGTCTTCAAGCAAACGGCCGACACTGCCTTCGGGATAACGCTGAGCATCCATCCAGTCGGTACCGGCGGGTGCGGCCGCCATGATGCGTTCACGCGCTTCCACGCTCATGCCCGACAAGATGCTGTTCGCGCGTGCCGGCGGCATGCTGGCCAGCATGCGGGCTACTTCGGCGGGATTGCGTAAATCCAGACGCTCGATTGCTGTTTTGGTATCGAGCGCGGCAACTTTCCGCGCGAGAGAATCAGATTCGTTGACCACAGCAACCCCAGAACGAATGAATGAGTGCGCCTAGGGTAGCCGAAAAGTATGTCGAATTGGCTAAATTGCCGGGCTTTTTGCCCTTACGAACGAAAAATCGGCAATAGCTTCACGCTGGTCATTTCAGTCTGAAACGCAGGCAGATCATGGCTCTTCAATCACGTAGCCCTTGGCTCGCAAAGAGGCCAACAGACCCGTTGGTCTGAGCATATCGCCCATCGGCAAAATCGCGAAGGTCGATTTGTTTTTTGCCAATGCGGTATCGGCTGCCGCCAACCATGCCTGCACTGCCCTTTGCCGAATATCGTTCAAGCCGGTTTTTTGCGAGACGGCGGCATTGGTCAGCGCGCTGATACACGATTGACTCTGGTCCGTGAAGGCAAGCCTTTTCAGCGCTTCGACATCGCCGATGGCCCAGTTGTTGCCCCGGTCGATCATCGTGTTCAAATCGGTTTCAAGGCGATCCAGGGTTTTCGCGAAGCATTCAATATCGGCCAGCGAGCTTTTGGAAAATTCCTTGATGGCGGCTTTCGGTTTCTCGATCTTGACTTCGATTTTTGGCCGGATGATTGGTTTTTTGTATTCCTTGGCAGCATCGACCACGACCGGTCTGACGACATTTTCAGAACTTAAACCGGATTTTTCGATGGCTTTCTCGAACAACTCCTGCGCCGCGAAAATCGGACGCCACCTTTCGATGCTGTTGTCTCGACCGATATATTTTGCCTTGAGTACCGACCAGCGCTGATACAGCTCCGGTGACAGCACGTCCTTGAGCTCTGCATCGTTCGGATTTTTCCTTGCTCCGTACAAGGACGGAATCAGCAACATATTGCCGAACATGCCCCTGTCGGTCGAAACATTGACGCTGGTTTCAAACAGGATAGCGTCCGACTGCGCAATCTTTTTCTCGACATCCCGCGACGCCCATTCCATCTTCTTGGGCAAGGGTGATTGCGTGCCCATAATCCAGAGCACATTGTCGCCTTTCGACACTTTCCACATGCCAGGCCCAGGCTGCGCGCCCGTCACCACCATGGCTTCCATAATCTTGATGTCATCCGGCAATGGACGGGTGTCTTCTATGATCTCGTCCTGGGCAACCGTGGATTGCGACATGGCGGGAAGACAATGCAATCCAAACAACAATGCGACTGAAAGAACTACACGCATTTTAAAACCCCTGTCGATATCAAGTGTTGAAACAAATAATGGCCGGCATCATGCAGGCAATAGCATGAACTATGGCTAAGCGGCATTGTGACCGGATCGCATGAAATAAGTTCAGTCACCCAGGCAGTCATGCGGGAGGAGGCCCGGCGCCATGCACTTCCAGGCTGATTCCGAGTCTTGATTATGCTATGTTTCTGCCATGCAACTTCGAAAGCCACTGCTGCTGATCGGCCATTTTTTTCTGGCCCTGGCATTTTTGTTTACGCCGGTGGTCGACAATATGCATGCCATCAAAATGCTCGGCGGCGAGGGGATTGGTTTGCAAGGCCTGCCGGATTCATCGGCACCCGAGTTGGCCAGCACAAGCCCCGCACCTTGCCACGAGGCCACTCTGGCCTCGACGGAAGTTTCATTGCCAAAGCCGATATCGGCAGACGACAGAAAACCCTGCTGTCCCCATGAGCAATGCTCGCCCGACAATTGCCTGATGCACATGGCAATGGCATCACTTTCCAGCTTTGAAATCTTTCCGCAGTCGCCGCTTGATCGGCGCAAGTTTCTGCTGGCCGACACCTATCCGGTTTCCCTGCCCTTCACGGAACGACTCAGGCCACCGATCGTCTGATTTTTGTACGTGGCACTTTCGCCTTTTCTCAGCCTTGCTGATTACTGCCAAATAAAACGATGATGCTTTCATGTGTCGGGTGTTAACTTGTTCGCACGCAAGCCCGAACAAAACCCTGAAAGCACGTCATTTGAAGAAGACATTGAAATGACAACAATTCCATCAATCAAACCACTGGCCATTTTCCTGGCCTTGTCGTTGACCGGTTGCGCGAGCCTTCGGACTCAGCCGCCCGATACCGATATCAATGCGTTGTTACAGGACCGTGGCGGCCCCGCAGTGCAATGGTCGCAATATGAAGCCATTCCGGCCGACAGCGAAGTGATCAACGAATGGCTCATGTCACCCATCAGTCCCGATACCGCCATTCGCATTGCGATGCTGCGCAGCCCGAAACTGCAGCAGGAATACGCACGGCTGGGACTTGCCCGCGCCGAGGTGCTTGAAGCGGTAGAAATCAGTAATCCACGAATTACATTGCTCAGACACAACCTCAGCCCGGGTGACGGAGTACAGCGCAGTGTTGAATTTGCACTGCCGCTGATAGATTTAATCCTTCTGCCCTCGCGCTCAAAATTGGCTCAGGCCGATTTTGAGCGTGCCCGTTTCGATACCGCGAAGGCGGTGCTCGATGTGGCGCTGGACGTCGAGTCGGCCTGGTATGGTTACGTTGGCGCACAGCAAGTTGCTGACATGCGCAATGCGGTTTCCAATGCCACCGATGTCTCGGCGGAACTGGCCGAACGTTTTTACGCAGCAGGCAACATCAGCGAACTGCAACTGAATCAGGAACGCGCTGCTGCCAGCGAAGCAAGACTCGAGGCCGGCAACGCGATGGTAGATGCCGCACGGCAACGACTGGCGCTGACAAATCTGATGGGGCTCGACAGCAATGAATCGCCGTGGTCGGCACTGGACAGACTCCCTTTGCCGGTCGCGGAAGAAGATGAAGCGGAAGAGTTGATCGCCATTGCACGTGAAAAGAACCTGGAATTGCTGGCGGCAAGGCAACAGGTGATTGTCATGCAGGCATCCCATAAATCCGTGCGCAATTGGTGGTGGCTCGGCGGATCGGAAGCGGCTTATGAGCGTGAAGAAGAATCGGACGGCGGTCAGAAAAGCGGTCCGTCGCTGGCAATCGAGCTGCCGATTTTCAATCAGGGCCAAGCGAAGCTGAGTCGTTCGCAGGCATTGATCGCCGATGCCATGGCGCGTTTACGTGCGGCCGAATTGGGAATTGAAAATACCATTCGTACCAACGCCAATACAGTCCGGGCGCATGCAGAAGCCGTCGGGATTTTCCGGAATTCGCTGATCCCGCAACGCGAGAAAGTGCTGGCTCGCAGTCAGCAGGAACAGAACTTCATGCTGATCGGCGTGTTCGAACTGATCCAGGCCAAGGCGAAAGAATACGACGCCTACCAGGGTTATCTGGAAGCCGTTCGCGATTACTGGCAAGCCAGGGTTGAATTGACCCGCAGCGTCGGCGAACGCTTACCGAGTGACAAAGTGAAAACGGAAAACACGCAGAGTGTCGAAGACATACTGACGCCCAAAGGCGGCATGGAAGGGATGGATCACAGTGGCCATGACATGTCGAAGATGAAAGACAGCGATCAAAAATCCTTCAGTGAACCGGCACCGGCCGATGAATCAAAAAAACCGGACGATAAAAAAACCGATGACCATGCCAATCACGGAGTTAAGCCATGAAAATTTCCCGTCGCAATATGCTCATTACCGCCGGCGCCGGTCTGGCAACGACGGCCTCGATTCCGTTGGTTCGTGCACAGGATCATAAAGGCCACGAGATGCCCGAGGTGGTAGCGGACAAACCGGCATCGGCACCCTCGCGTCCAGGCAAAGTTCGCACACTGAACGGATGGACGCTGCCGCATCGCATGAATAATGGCGTCAAGGAATTCCATCTGGTTGCCGAAGAAATCGAGCACGAATTCGCGCCGGGTTCCAAGGCGATTTGCTGGGGCTACAACGGCTCCACGCCCGGCCCGACCATTGAAGCGACCGAAGGTGATCGCGTCAGAATTTACGTGACCAATCGCCTGAAAGAAGCGACTTCCGTGCATTGGCATGGCCTGCTGTTGCCGAGCGGCATGGACGGAGTTGGCGGACTATCGCAGCCGCATATCAAACCCGGCGAAACCTTCGCCTATGAATTTACCTTGCGGCAGCACGGCACCCATATGTACCACCCGCATGCCGATGAAATGACGCAAATGGCCCTGGGCATGATGGGCTTGTTCATCATCCATCCGAAAGCCGGTGAAGCCGTTGCGATTGATCGTGATTACGCATTTATTTTGCATAACTTTGCATTGCATCCCGGCACGCGTCGTCCCGATCCATCGGTCATGCAGAATTTCGACTTATGGACCTTCAACAGCAAGACATTTCCCGCCATTGATCCATTGGTCGCACGCAGTGGCGAGCGCGTGCGGGTACGTGTCGGCAATCTGTCGATGTGGAATCATCCGATTCACATGCACGGCGTGCAATTCCAGGTCACTGGCGGCGACGGCGGTCGCTGGCCGCGTTCTCAGTGGCGAAGCGAAGTCACTGAAATTGTCGGCGTTGGACAAATGCGTGATATCGAATTCACTGCCGTGCCGGGCGATTGGGCATTCCACTGTCATATGTCGCATCACACGATGGGACCGATGGGTCACGAAATTCCCAATACGCTCGGTGTGAATCAACAAGGTGTCGAAGAAAAAGTGCGTGCAATGCTGCCCGGTTACATGGCGATGGGCGAAAACGGCATGTCCGAACATCAGAATCATACCGATAGCGGCCACATGCCCGGACCACCGAATACACTGGCGATGATGGCCGGCAAAGGCCCGTTCGGAAATATCGAAATGGGCGGCATGTTTACCGTCGTCAAAGTCCGCGACGATTTGCCTAAGGGCAGCTATGCCGATCCTGGCTGGTATAAAAACCCGAAAGGAACCGTCGCCAGCCGCGTGAGTACCGACCCCAACTTCGGCAAGCCAATCCGCCGTAGAACCTGACTCTCTGGGCGTCGATCACCAGCACAACAAAATTATCCAATAAAACCCTTGACTCTGGAGTAAGCTCCAGAGTGCAGACTAGCCGCAGCCCGCCAAACGGGCTGTGGCGAGGATGCCAACCGAAATCCCTCGCACACACCGCCAATCATTTGCCGAGGAGTGCTGCCGTGACAACCCGATTCCTGTCTGCCGTTTTTACCGCAGCCTTTCTACTACTACTGTCGCTGACCACCGGCAAGGCCGACGCGAAAGCGAATACGCAAGCCAATCATTGCCAGAACAAATCCTGTTGCTGCGTTTCCAGCGACGGAGAAATTCATTGCATCCCTTGATCGGAGTTTTTATGACTGCCAAAGCCATGAACATCGGACAACTTGCCAGGCAGACCGGCATCAGCATCGATACGATTCGCTTTTACGAAAAAGAAGGCGTGTTGCCGAAACCGCAACGCCTGGGTTCCGGTTATCGCCGATATAGCGATGACGATGTAGCGCGACTGGAATTTATCCGCCGGGCAAAAGCATTGGGCTTTTCGCTTTCGGAAATATCCAGCCTGCTTTCCCTCTCCAGCAATTCGCAGGCCGACATGTCGGGCGTGAATGCTGCAGTCCGACTGCATTTGCAGTCGGTAAAAACAAAGCTCGCCGAATTGGAACGGATTCGCAAAGGTCTCGAAGCCTTGATCGACATTTGTCCCGGACAAGGTGAAATCAACCATTGCCCGATTGTTGCGGCGCTCTCAAGGGAATCATGAAATGAATCACCAGCACGGCAGCGATCATTCGCATGCACATGGCCAAGACGATCCAAAACCGCATACCGACCCGGTTTGCGGCATGAAGGCCAGCGAAAAAATTTCCCATCTCCACGCCGGCCAGATGTTCTATTTCTGTTCGATGCACTGCAAGACCAAGTTTTCCGCTACACCGGAAAAATATTTGTCGAAAGAAGAAAATGAAGTCATTGTCATCGCTGGCGCCACCTATACCTGTCCGATGCATCCGGAAATCATTCAGGACCATCCCGGCATCTGCCCCAAATGCGGCATGGCACTGGAACCGATGATGCCTTCGCTGGAAGACGAAAAAAATCCGGAACTGGAAGATTTTTCGCGGCGTTTCTGGTGGACCTTGCCGCTCAGCTTGATCGTTTTTGTGCTTGCCATGTTTGGCCATGATTGGCCCTGGCTGGCAAGCGACACGCGTACCTGGCTGGAGTTCGCACTCGCCACGCCAGTCGTGGTCTGGGCCGGATGGCCTTTCTTCGTGCGTTGCGTGCAATCCATTCGCAGCGCCAATTTCAATATGTGGACCCTGATCGGTATCGGCGTATTTTCCGCATATGCCTATAGCGTTGCCGGCACTTTATTTCCGGAATGGTTTCCGTCGTCATTTCAGGAACACGGCCGCGTCGGCGTGTATTTCGAAGCCGCTGCGGTAATCGTTTCACTGACTTTGCTCGGCCAGTTACTCGAATTGAAAGCGCGCTCGAAAACCTCGGCCGCGATCAAAGCGCTGCTGAACCTCGCCCCTAAAACCGCACGGCGAATCAATGCCGACGGCAGCGAAGAAGACATCGAATTGAATCATGTGCATGTTGGTGACCTGCTTCGCGTCCGTCCCGGAGAAAAAATACCGACCGATGGTGAAGTGATGGAAGGCCAGAGCAGCATCGACGAGTCCATGCTGACCGGCGAATCGATGCCGGCATCGAAAACCACCGGCGACAAAGTGATTGGCGCTACGATGAATGTTAACGGTGCCTTGATCGTGAAAGCCACGCGCGTCGGCTCGGACAGCATGCTCGCCCAGATCGTGCAGATGGTGGCGCAAGCGCAACGTTCGCGTGCACCGATGCAACGCATGGCCGATACGGTTTCCTACTGGTTTGTGCTGGCCGTGCTGGCTTCGTCGCTTGCCACATTTTTTATCTGGGGATTCTTCGGACCCGAACCGTCCTGGGTCTATGCCGTCTTGAATGCGGTTGCCGTGTTGATCATCGCCTGCCCCTGTGCCCTCGGCCTGGCGACACCGATGTCGATCATGGTTGCAACCGGTCGTGCCGCGAATATGGGCATCCTGTTTCGCGATGCCGAAGCGATCGAAAACCTGCGAAAGATCGATACGCTCATCGTCGATAAAACCGGCACACTTACTATCGGCAAACCGATGTTCGATTCGGTGCTTGCCACTGCTGGTAATTCCGACGACGAGGTTTTGCGAATGGCGGCCAGTCTGGATCAAGGAAGCGAACATCCGCTCGCCGCCGCGATCGTTGCCGAAGCGCACAAACGAAATCTTGTTTTATCGAAACCGGAAACATTCGAAAGCAGTACCGGCATCGGCGTTCGCGGACGCGTCGACGGCAAGGCCGTGGATCTGGGCAATGCCAAATTGATGGACGATATCGGCGCCGATATTTCCAGCCTGCAGGCAGAAGCAGAAGTGAAACGCGCCACCGGGGCCAGCGTGATGTTCCTGGCCTTCGATGGAAAATTGGCCGGGCTGCTCAGCGTTGCCGACCCGGTCAAGGAGTCCACCTCGAAGGCGCTGACAGCACTGAGGGACATCGGGATTCGCGTGATTATGGCGACCGGCGACAGCCTTACCACGGCCAGATCTGTGGGTGAAAAACTGTCGATTGACGAAGTCCATGGCGAAGTAAGGCCTCAGGATAAATTGGCGCTGGTCAACAAACTCAAGTCGGAAGGCCATCGCGTCGCGATGGCCGGTGATGGTATCAATGACGCACCAGCGCTTGCCGCCGCGGATGTCGGCATCGCGATGGGCACCGGCACGGATGTCGCCATGTCGAGTGCACAAGTGACACTGGTAAAAGGCGATCTGGAAGGCATTGTCCGTGCGATCGACCTTTCGAATGCGACCGTAGCCAATATGAAACAGAATCTGATGTTCGCGTTTTTATACAACAGCTCCGGCGTACCGCTTGCGGCCGGGATTCTGTATCCGGTTTTCGGCTTGCTGCTGTCGCCTATGATCGCTGCAGTCGCCATGAGCCTGAGTTCGGTGTCGGTGGTGAGCAATGCATTGAGGCTGGGCAAAACCAGACTCGTGACACTGAAGCAGAAAAATTGAATCATTGAATGAAAAAATCCGCTGCCATGCGTATCCCAAAAACCATCTGGATGCTCGGCTTCGTCAGTCTGTTTACCGACATGAGTTCGGAAATAGTGCACAGCCTGTTGCCGATATTACTGGCCACGGGTCTCGGTGCGAGTGCGATCGTGATCGGTCTGATCGAAGGGAGTGCCGAAGCTCTGGTGATGGTCACAAAAGTTTTCTCGGGTTACGTGAGTGATGCGATTGGCCGGCGAAAACCTTTGGTGCTTTTTGGCTATGGTCTGGCAGCCTTGGTAAAACCGATATTCCC
>Ga0066404_1000152_pt1 | contig 14726 bp, 10 predicted proteins | sample LakWasMeta4_LOW4_2_FD_59491 | JGI IMG/M metagenome (GOLD analysis project Ga0066404, IMG submission 59491) | Freshwater sediment methanotrophic microbial communities from Lake Washington under simulated oxygen tension - Sediment Metagenome 4_LOW4 | ecosystem: Environmental > Aquatic > Freshwater...
AAGTTCGATTTGGCCTGAAAGGGATGTTACTCATTTACGAAGGAATCCTTACCGTACCCCGGTATCAACCAAGATACACTTGGTTTATCGTGTTTGGCATAATCCGCCACTGGGATTTTCTCACCTGTTACCCGTTCAATTTCATCAATCATCTTATTTTGACTATTGATAAACCTACATTATCCAAAAACTCTGCTAGAGTAGCGATAATTAAGTAAAGGAAATAATAAATGGTTGAATTAAACAACACCAATAAACTGGGCAATTATGACACCAGCATAAATGTGATTGGTGGCTTAAGGGATATTAGTGTTATTTATAAAGCTATTGAATCGCACTTTAATGATAAAGACACTCTTAAAAGTTTAATCTCAGACAGAAATGAATTCAATTTGAGAACTGAAAAAAGTCGAATGCGTATTGAAAAAGCCATAGAAGTGTCATTTCTATGCTTTAAAAACCAAGATCACAGTGATTTGATTCAAAGTATTTTCCTAAGTAACGCACATCTTCAAGAAAGGGGATTAATCTTATTTTGGCAATTCGCCCTATGCAATCGGCTGTTTTATGACATCTCCACACAAGTGTTTATCAAAGCCTATTTTTCAGGAAGAACTCATTTGTCAAAGGATGACATTATTGCGTATCTAAAAGAATTTTTAGCCCAAAACAAGCCGCTAAATCTTAAATGGTCAGAAATTACCATAAACACCTTAGCGACTAAATATCTTAACTTGATGACCAAACTTGATTTGCTTGAAGGAGCCAGAACAAAATCGTTTCGGCATATAAAACTATCAGCAGAATCATTAGTGCTATACCTCTATTTTGCCAAGTTATATGACCCTGAAAATAGCAATATTTTAACCAACAATAGCCTACCACTAGCTTTTGTATCAGCGGATAATATTCAGGAACGCTTGAAAAAGTTATCCTTGAAAGGTTTTTTTAATATGAACTTTAACGGCATCGCTTTAAATATCGAGCTAACCCACAGCTATAAAGGAATTTGTGATGCCTTATATCATTGATCATCAGCAAAAATTTGCTGATCTGAACTGCCGTATCAAAAATCAGGATCAACTCAGAAAACAGGCGAATGGTGGCAACAGCATTTTGTTTTCTTTTCCGCCAAATGAAGAGCATCTTTATATAACCCAAGCAAAACAACACTATCAAGACCAAGCCGCTTTTATTGACGCAAGTCAGTTATTAGTCAAATTCATTGATGGGACGGGTTGGGATGCTTTCAAAGAATACTACACTGACTTTCAAAGCACTCCACACATTATTTTTCAATCGGATGATCCATCCGATGATTTATTTGACTTGATTATCAATGAAATACAAGCCGCCTGTCACAATGACAAAATCCCTTTTTTGATTAGAATAGGTTGCTTGTATGGAACGGGCATAGAAAACGTCAATATCATGGAAAATAAGGTGGTGATGAGTCTTAAGCATCCTTTAGTTATTTTCTATCCCTCTCGAATAGAAGAAGATAATCTCTACTTTTTGAACTTTAAACCTGCATCGAAATACCGTTGTGTATTGGTAAAATAAAAACGACTTATGCCTAAAATAAACGAAATTTTAATTTTAAATCTTCAAGAAGATATTAAGAGCGTTATTGATCTACAAGACCATTCAGAGCTAGAAATTCAACAGGAAATTGAATCCTATATTGTCACCGAAGGCATTGGTCGTCATCTCGATAGCTTTACCAATCAGTACACGTCAAACATAAAAGAAACAGGGGTTTGGATTTCTGGGTTCTATGGATCGGGTAAATCTTACTTCGGTAAAATGCTGGGCTATATCATAGCGAACCCGATGATTAACGGCACACCCGCCAGAGATCGTTTTATTCCACGTTTAAAAGGCGTTTCTAATGAAGGTTTGATTGAAAATGCCATTCGTAAACTCGATGCCACCAATAATCGAGTGGTGTTTATGGACATTGCTAAACAGAAGACAGAGCAAGGATTAGCGTTCACACTGTTTGCCAATTTGTTAAAAAATCTAGGCTTCAGGGATGATGTTTATGGCTATATGGAATTCGATTTTTATATCGAAGGTAAATATAGTGAATTGAAAAATAAGACCAAAGAGCTGGAAGGTAAAGACTGGGATGAATTAAAAACCAGCAATAGACAAGTTGCCCAAGTAATGCGTAAAGTTTTTATTGCAATGGGTTACAGCGAAGCGGAATACACTGAAACCCACCATGTTTACAATGCTGCTATCAACAATTTTTCTACGACTAAGTTTAAAGATGAACTGGAAAAATATTTAAAATGCCAGTCCGATGAAACGCTAGTGTTTGTATTAGATGAAGCCAGCGAAGCAATTAGTCAGAAAAAATTCAACCTGCTTGATTTGGAAGGTATTAGTGAAGCGTTATCCAGTATCAGTCGTAAAGTTTGGATGATTGCCATTGCGCAGGAAAAACTCGATAATGTCATCATTAATGCCCATGTGAACCGTAGTCAGCTCACCAAAGTCACCGACCGATTTAAAACCAAAATTCACCTTGAATCTACCGAAGTTGATCTGATTATTCGTAGTCGCCTACTCCAAAAAAAACCAGCTTTTTTCCAGCAATTATTGGATTTTTACCAAAGCCATGAAGGACTGGTATCAGATGCCACCAATCTCAAATCCTCTTTCCCCACTAAAACCACAACCGCTGAAGAATTTGCCACCTATTACCCTTTTCATAAATATCAGTTTGATATTCTGCAAAAATTTCTATTCAGTTCTAATGCTTTGGTTGCTACACAAATTGCCGCTCGTGGCATGATTATCACCACCTTTGATGTTTTACGAAAACAACTGCGCGATGAAAGCTTATTTAATTTTGCAACAGGCTATGCGATATGTACCGAAGCGCAAACTGCGCCGCCAGTGGGCTTAGTGAATAAATATGACACCGCCGCTAAAATTCTGACTGAAAACAAATCGGCGGTTGATGGTAAAAAACTGCTGAAAACAATTCACTTACTGGCTGATTCTGAAGTAGTCGCCGCATCGGTTGAAAATATCACCAAAAGTTACATTGCAGACCTTAGCAGCTACTACGATGTTAAGCCCAAAATTGAAGCCGCGCTTGCCTTGTTGGTCGAGGAAAAAGTGCTGTTACTGTCCAACAATAACTACAAAATCACCTCGGATTTGGAAGGTAAACTGCTGGATGAGATGAAAGAATTTGAGGTGGAACTGTTCAGTAAAAAGCGTTCACTGATTAACTACCTCAAAGACAGCAAAATTTTTACCACCGTTGCCAGTTTCAATGATGGTTCAGATAGTTTTAAATTCAGTGTGTTATCCGATCAAGATGACGAATTAGTGAGTTCTGGCAATAAGCAACTGAAACTAACGGTTTACAGCCTGTTTAATATCACAGGTAACAGACAGGACTTTATTGAAGAGATCAAGATAAAAACGCAATCGGAAAAAGATTTGCTCAGCCTGATTCCTGATAACCGTGAGTTTTCTCAAATAGACAAATGGCTAGGCGAAGTCATGCGTTATTCTTACATGGAAGAAAAGTATGCCAGTGAAACCGATGCCAGCAAAAAGCAGATTATTCGGGATTTTTCACTCATGCGTGAAGAGAAAGAAAAGCATCTACGAATTAGCATAGAACAGGCGTATAAAAATGCAGCGTTGATTTATCTGTTTGATGAACATTTGCTCAATCCCGACTCGTTTAAAACCACGATTAGCGACATTCAAAAAAGGCTAGTGAAAAATATTTACACAAAACGTTTGACAGCACAATTGTCAGAAGGTCTGGTTAGTAAAATTTTCAGTTCTCGCAAAGAAGACCTTAGCCGACTTTTTTCAGGCAATGATTTTAATTTTTTTGATACACATGGCAACTTTACGGGCGACCATTTAAAAGTTGTTGAAGAAATCAACGCCAAAATAAAATCCCGTTTCATTGACGGCAAAGTATTGGAAGCCGAACTTTCTTCTGCTCCTTGGGGCTATAGCTTTGGCACACTGGTTTCAACTTTAGCCGCACTGTTACGCGCGGGTCGGGTTTCGGTAAAATACAACGGTGACACCTATTTTTCGCATGAACAAAAATCTATCCATGAAGCCTTTACCAACACGACAAAATTCAAATCGGCAGCATTCAAATCCATTTCAGCCACATTAAGCGCGGCACAAAAAAGTAAAGTTGTTCAACTGTTATTGGATTTAGAAATACAAGATCACACCAACCGCACAGTCGATTGGAACACTAACGACTTTGATTTGGCGAATTCCATTCTGGCGTTAGCAGAAAGTTTTATCGGCGAATTAACTGGCTTGAACAATTCGGTTGCTGATTTTGAGCGTATTTTTGTAGCGACAGCACGGCAAAAAGCCATCTTGTTGAATTATTCGGGCAAAGTCACCGAAAGCAATTACATCGACAAAGTAGAGCTGTTACTGGCTACTGAAGAAGATTTTAAAACAGCGATTCAAACCATACTCAAAACACAAAAATTCATTAAGAAGAATTTTGATGTAGTCAAAGAGTTAAAACGTTTTATTGAAAGTGTCGTTGCCGAACTAACAAAAGCAGGTCGCACAGATAACAGTATTCAAGACGCTCACGATGAATTTTTGCGCCTTTACACGCAGGACATGGTGAAAAACGTTGCTCAACTACAACAACAAGCGCAAATCGTTAAAGATGGTTATTTCAAATTATTGAAAACAGCCGCGTCAGGCATGAGTCATGAATATCAGTTGTTAAATGGTAAACTTGATGCCGCCCTTCGCACGTTAAAAAATTATCCCGCCGATTTAAACTCAGGCAACGCTCGAAAATTGGACGAATTAAAACGTTATTGTGAAGCGCGTAGTATTGGCGAACCGAGTTTAGATTTTTCGATTACTTGTAAAAATTGCGGTTTTTCTTTATCCGATATTCTCAATTACATTGCTTTAGCACCGAATAAACAACATGAATTGGATATGATTCAAAGCAGTTTTATTGCCCAAGCCCCCGAACAACCTGCAAAACCCGCAGAGCAGGGGCAGGTTTCAGAACCTAAGCCACCACGCAAAATAAAACTGCAACTGTCCAATAAAATAATGACGGTGCAGGATTATAAAAATCTGTTGACCTCGCAACTTAGTGCATTAGCCGCCGCCCGTGCTGATGAACAAATTGAACTGGATATTGATATTCATGAATAGTTTGTCCACGAAATACACCAAAAGCACGAAAAAAACAGAAAGTTTTCGTGTCTTTCGTGCTTTTCGTGGACTAATTAAAAAGCAAGCGGCTTACACAACTAAGGGAAAAAAATGAAACTGTCAGATCATGTAAATGAATTACGCGAGTTAATTGAAAAATCGTTTGATAAACAACTGCTGCGTTTAGGCATTCATGCCAGCGAAGAAAAAAACACGGCTATCGAAAAACTGCCTAACGACTTTCATAAAGTACGGCAACGTTTTGATGAAATGCTGAATAACTATCAAGGCGAAACAGGCGATTATAAAAATGCGCGGACTAAATTACTTGATGAACTGACATTTACCCTGTTTAACCGCATTGCCGCGATAAAAGTCATGGAAGCGGCGCAGTTATTTCCGCCGATAATGACCAAACAACCCGAACACGGCGACCGTTCGTTTGGGCATAAAGCCTGGTTAGAAATCCGTCCTGATATGCGTGATGCTGAACTGGAAGGCATCCGTGATTATATTGAACAAGCCTTTCACGACTTGGGCAATACTTTCTTTTTATACCGCAAAGATTACCCGTTCGCGCTATTGCCTGATGCCATCAGTTTAAACGAAATCATTGACCGCTTTAATGCCGTTGAACAAGACCCGCAAATTGACCTGCAACTGTGGCAAAGTGATGACATACTCGGCTGGTTATACGAAAGTTACAACAACGCCAAAAAACAACAGTTTAAAGACAGTGACGCAAAAACAGAATATGACAAAGTGTCTTTGCAATCCCAAGTTTATACGCCGCGCTGGGTGGTGAAGTTTCTGGTAGAAAACTCACTCGGTAAACTTTATCTGGAAATGTATCCTGATTCAGAGATTAAAAACCGTTACAAAATCGCCAATGCCCCGACAACCGCACAACATCCGATTAAACCCTTAACAGAAATTAAACTCATTGACCCCGCCTGTGGTTCGGGTAATTTTTTGTTATATGCGTTTGATTTCTTTTATGCCTTATATCTGGATCAAATAGACAATTATGGCGCAGATTATGAAACTGCCGATATTCCAGAATTAATTATTCAACATAATTTACACGGCATAGATTTGGATGATAGGGCGATTCAATTAGCGCAACTGGGTTTATATATTAAAGCGCGTAAAAAACGCCGTACCCTTCAAGCATTAAAATTCAATATTGTGTCATCGGATTTTTATTTACCCGATTATCAGCAAGTCAAACATATTTTTGAACAAGGTTTAAATTTAGATTTGACAGAAAGAAAACTAATTGAAGATATTTGGCAGGATTTACAATTTGCTTATAAATTCGGTTCATTAATTCGTTTGGATGAGAAACTAACAGCTAAATTAGCGGCATTAGAAAAAGAATTAAATCCCGTTCAACAAGAGTTATTTGAGGATGTCAGTATCCGAAACCCTGTACAACTGGATTTTGGAATATTCACCCTTGACGATGATATTGCCCATCAACAAAAGTTTATTAAAAACTTTTTTGCGAATTTGGAAAAAGCGGTTGAGCATTATGCCACAGCGCGAGAGGCTTCTTTTTTAGCGAATAAAACGGCGGATGCCATTACCTATTTAGAGTTATTAAGTTTTAAATATGATGTGGCAACGGCTAATCCGCCTTATACTGATAGTTCGGATTTTGGTAGTGAGTTAAAAACTTTTATTGAGGCTAATTATAAAACGCCTGATAAGTTTCATAGTAATCTTTATGCTGTGTTTATTAAGCGGTGTTATGAGTTTGTGAACGAAAATGGCAAAATAGCGATGATTCATCCGCATACGTTTATGTTTATTAAAACATTTGAAGACGTGCGAAAGTTCATGCTTGAAAAAACGCATATTGATGCAATGGTGGATTTTGGGCTAGATAGAGTTAATTTATTTGGTGCAGGTATTCTTTTAGATGCAACATTTTATATATTGAGTAAATCAAAAAATAATGAAGATGGCGTATATTTTAATTTAACATCAAACTTACAAGAGAAGTTTAAAAAAGATAAATTCATTGAAGCATTAGATGATTTAATTGCAGGCAAAGAAAATGAGCGGGTTTATAAACTTGCACAATCAAAACTAAAAACTATTAAATCCTTTCCGTTTATTTATTGGATTTCTGATGAGTTTCGGGCGAAGTTTGCAGGTAAAGAAATTGACGATATTGCTGCGGTTAGAGCAGGAATACAGACATCAAATAACAATAGATTTCTCCGTTTCTGGTGGGAAATAAACAGATTAGACATTTCAAATAATCATAGAGAAGATAATAATAAATGGGTTAAGTATTCTAAAGGAGGAGAATTTAACAAATGGTTTGGTAATATCTGGCTTGTTATTGACTGGGAGGAAAGCGGCAACAAAATTCAACAATTTTTAGAAACAAAAAAATTAGATTTACATGCACAGCCTTATTATTATTTAGAAGGGCTTAGTTATTCAGCCAGTGGTAGTAAAGGAATTTCGTTTAGATTACTTCCTGAAAATCACTTATTTGATATAGGAGGAGCAAGTATTTTTTTGATAAAAAACTATTCAAATCTAAATTATTTAATTGCACTACTTAATTCAAAATTGACTGGTTATATTATAGATTGCTTCAATCCAACTGTTAATGTTCAACCAGTAGACATAAAAAGAGTTCCTTTTGTTGTTCCTAGAGAAATACAGGAAAAAATCGTTTATGATTTAGCAGAGAATTCTATTCAAATAAAAAAAAGACTCTGCAATTTTTCAATTATAGAACCAGAGTATTTAATTTCACCACTTGAATTTATAACCACATCAGCAGATATTAAGACGCGCATAAAATCCTTTTTCAACTACGAAAATCATTTATTAACTCAAGTTTTAATTAACGAAGCCATTATCAATGAAAAAATCTTCGAGATTTACGAATTAACCCCCGCCGACAAAGCAATGGTCATCGCCAAAGAAGGCGACAGCATCGGCGGCTTGCCAGTCTGCGCCAAAGCCCGCGCCGCTTATTTAAAAAATGCCGTTCGTGGTGAGCTTGTCGAACCACAACACCCTTCGACAAGCTCAGGGCGAACGGATTTAGAGTTTCCCTTAGATAACATCAAAGACTTTATCGAAGCCTTACCCGTTAAAACCTTCACCGATGAACAACGCCAAGCCATAGAAGCCGAATTTCCCTCACTCTACCAAAGCAACAACAACTTAGAAGAATTCTGCATCCGCCACGCCATAAACCCGATTAACGTCTGGTACTGGTTTTCAGAAAGCAACATCATCCCCAAACAACGCACGAATGACTTGGCAATGGAATTTTTAGCCGACTTAATTCGGGAAATCCTGATGCAAGACGAAGACGGCATTATTCCGTTAGTCCCCAATGCAGGCGGCAAAGTATTACTCGACAGAATCGAAGCCCTGTTTATCGAAAAAGGCTTTAGCATGGCGCAATACGCCAGCTTTGACGGCGTACTCGGACGACCCTTAAACGAATATTTAAACAAACATTTCTTTGCCGCATTCTCCAACCATCTCAACCTGTTTATGTACCTGCCGAAAACGCCCTTTATCTGGCATTTATCCAGCGGATCAGAACAAGGCTTTGATTGTTACCTCATCATTTACAAATGGAGCCGCGATAAACTCATGCGCCTGCGCTCCGTCTATATCGAACACCGCGAACGCGCATTAATCAACCGCCAAACCGACTTAGCCAACAACAACAGCGCGGAAGCCCAAACCGAAAAAGATAAGCTCTTTAAACAACTGGAAGAAATCAAGGCATTCAAAAACAAAATTGATGAATTATTAGCCGAAGGTTATAACCCAATCCTAGACGACGGCGTAGGCAAAAACATCGCCCCATTGCAAAAAAAGAAAATGATACCGTATGAAGTTTTAAACGCGGGGCAGTTGAAAAAATATTTGAATGCGGACTGGTAAGAAGGAATTATGAATTAGGAGTTATGAATTATTCATAATTCATAATTAATCGGAGCTTATAGAGTGAAAGAAAACATTATCAGGAATAAAAGTTTTGCTTTTGCGGTGCGGATTGTTAATCTTTATAAAATATTGACCAGTGAACGTAAAGAATATGTCATGAGTAAACAATTATTACGCTCTGGAACGTCTATTGGTGCGAATGTAAGAGAGGCTTTAAATGGTGAAAGCAAAGCCGATTTTATTCATAAACTTGCCATTTCTCAAAAAGAATTCGATGAAACTATCTACTGGCTAGAATTATTAAAAGAAACAAATTATTTAAAAAATAACGAATTTGAAAGTATTAATTCAGATGCCGTAGAAATATTAAAAATAATCAAAAGCATCATAATAACAGCTAAAAAGCAGTTATGAATTATGAGTTATGAATTCATAATTTCTAACTCATAACTCATAACTAATAACTCATAACCAATTAAGAGAATAAATAATGCCAACTATATCCATTTTTTATGGCATCCAAATCATGATGTATTTTTATGATAATGGAAAACATAACACGCCACACATTCACGCCGAATATCAGGATGACGAGGCGGTATTTTCAATTTTAGATGGTGATCTTATTTCGGGTAGTTTGCCACGCAAACAAACAAGATTAGTTCAGGCTTGGATTGAGCTACATCAAGAATCATTAATGATAGATTGGAAATTAGCAGTAACAGGTCAAGAACCATTGCGAATTGAACCATTAAGATAGGAGGTTGTGATGAAATTAATTAATGCGGAGCCTAAAGATAATTATATCGTTCGGGTTTATTTAGATGATGATTCGATAGTTGATTTTGATGTAAAAGCAGAATTAGAAAGAATCTCTTGTTATAAGCCGCTCTATGATAATGAATTATTTAAAACCGTCAAATTTAAAAATAAACGTATTTATTGGAACGACCAGTGTGATTTTCATTTAGACCAAATATTGGAGCGTGGGCGTTTAGTGAGTGTCGATATTGATAAAATTAAAGAGGCTCATCTCCCTATGACACAATCATTCATAGGCGTGTTAAAAGATTCCAATATTGATATTAAAGATTACAAACAACATTTAGAGGATAAATACCTTTGAAATTTTTATCGAAAGGTATGAAAAATGATTGATACTTGGCTAAAAAACAATCTGAAAGAAATTTTTGACTGTTACAGCATTGCGGTATTCATTGATGAATCGGGCGAAGCTGAATTTTTACTGCATACGGTTGAAAATCGATATACGGTTTATCGAGCGGATTCAGAAATTGAAGAACTGCATATTAAATATTTAATTGAACGTGAACAGCCGTTAAGCAAAAAATATTTAATTTATACCCGCACGGCTAAAGATAAACTGAAATTTATTCGCGAATATTGCGAAACTAACGGTTGTCTGGAAATACGCTATTTACAAAACTATATTAAAGATCATGTTCATCAAACCTTAAATCTGAACATTAATTTATCAAAAGCCGATTTAATTACTGCTGCCAAAGTCAGTATTGGTAAAGATAAAGCCTACTGGTTTGATGTTTGTCATAAAGGGGCAACTGAAATCTTTGATTTGAAAAAAGAGCTACTGCCGTTTATTCATAATCCTGCGGAATTTGAAGTAGAAAAATATGATGCTGGGCTTAGAGAAACTTTTTATCGCAAGGTTAATGATTTATTAGGGCAGGAATTTATTGCTAAACCTGCGCAAACCTTAGCAAATGAAATTGTCAAAGCTATGTTAGACGGATTAGTTTATGGCAAGCCTAATAATATTCTCGATGCTGTTTATGCCAACTGGTTAGATTCTCTGAGTTATAAAGAGTCGTTTGCCAATTATTTAAGCCAGTATCAATTGCCAGCCGATCTGGATATTAACGCGGTTAATGCTGCGCATCCATTTTGGGCTGTTGATGAAGCATGGCTGAAAGTCATCGGTAAGAATATCGGCAATAAAGAATTATCCGCTGATTATCTGAAAAAAATAACCCAGCGCATTCACAGTAAGCCCGCGCAAGCCTTGGGCTTTCATTTCTGGAAAGATGTTAAAACTCTGCTGGAATTTGATGCTCAAGATATTGCTTATCTCAATTCATTTGCTGAATGCGTTGAGTTTTATAGCAAACATTTTTATGCACTTGATAGCGCGATTCGTAATTTGTATTGTGAGTTTCTGCATAAAAAAGATTTACTCGAACCGTTCCAAGAGCATTACAAACAGTTTATTTCTATTTTCTTAGATAAATGGTTTAAATACTTTACTGGCTATCAAGAACAACAAACAGGCATACTCCAGCGCATTATTGATGAAAACAGCGTAAAAATAGCGGTGATTGTCGGCGATGGCGTGGCGTATGAATGCGCCTGCCAAGTGGCGGCAAAAGTGCATAACGGTTTTAAACTCACTAAAAATATCTTGCTTGCCGATATTCCCTCCGAAACTGAAAATAATATGAGCCGCTGTTATATGGCGAATGGTGTCACGGAAAAAGTGCAAAGTAACCGTGAAAAATATCTGCGTGAACAAAATCCTGATATACCTATAGACTTTATCAAACTGGATGAAGTCAATGAAGATGCCAGACCTGCACAAATTCTAATTTGCACTTACAAAGATATTGATGACATGGGGGAAAAATTACAGCATAAAGCCTTGAAATATTTTCCTGAAACCATTGAATTTTTTGCCAAAAAAATCACCCTGCTATTGAATAGCGGTTATGCCAAAGTGTATTTAATTACCGATCATGGTTTTGTGCTAACGGGTTTGTTAAGTGAAGCTGATAAAATTTCAGTCACAGTAAACGGAGCGTTTGAAAAATCCGAGCGTTATTTGCGTACTGTAGAACCACAAGCGCATTTAACCGAGCGAATGATTGAGATTAAAAGAGCTTATGAGGCGTTCAATTATCTGTATTTTTCCAAAACCATGAATCCCTTTAAAACGACGGGCGTTTATGGCTTTTCTCATGGTGGACTTGCACCACAGGAATTAATCACGCCATATTTTTGCTGGTCACGCGAGGGGGATGATTTATCGTCTTTAGCAATGACACTTCAAAACAAAGAGGCGTTAAAAAGTGTCACAGGCGAGATTTTTCAACTGAAAATCCAAGCGGATAAAAGTAACGGCGATTTGTTCTCATTGAATCGAAAAGTGTTTTTGGTTTTTTTCAGCAATAAAACGCAAATCAATAAAAGCGATGTATTTACTATTCAGCAAGGTGAACTGATAGCGAAAGAATATACCTTTGATGGTCATAGCGAAATAGAAGCACAGTTGCTGGATGCTCAAACCAAACAACAAATTGATAAGGTATTAATAAAACAAAATAAAGACCGCGATTTAGGCGGCTTGTTTTAATAATTAAGGCGAGAATTATGGCAGTATTGAATGATTTGGATATTAAACTTTTGGAGCATTTCAGAGGTTATGTGGTTAAAAAGGATTTAGTACGTTCTGTCAAGGTCGGTGCGAATGTGCCTGTTTTTGTATTGGAATATTTAATTGCCAATTCGTGTTCTACCGATGATGATGAACAAATCCGCAAAGGTATGGAGAATGTTAAAAAAGTGCTGTCTGAGCATTATGTTAATCCAGAAGAAAGCGCGTTGATTCATTCTAAAATCAGGGAAAAAGGTCGCTATAAAATTATTGATAAAGTCTCGGTGGAGCTGGATTCTAAAAAAGATTTGTACTGGGCAAAGTTGCAAAACAGCAATATTAAAAATGGCAATATCAGTGACAATCTTGTGAAACAGCATGAAAAAATGCTGATGGGCGGGATTTGGGCAATTATTGATGTTGAATACGATCCCAATATCATGATTGGACAAACTATCTATCCTTTTGTGATTACTGAGATTAAACCCATTCAATTATCAACGTTTGATAACAGCAAGATTATTGATAAGCGCAAAGAATTCAGCAAAGCCGAATGGTTAGACATTTTGCTGCGTAGCTGTGGTTATGAACCCACTGCCGAAGAGGTTTCCTATCGAGTAAAAATGCTGTTGCTTGCTCGCTTACTGCCTATGGTTGAATCCAACTTTAACTTTATTGAGTTGGGACCGCGCTCTACGGGTAAGTCTTTTGTGTATAAGGAACTAACCCCTTATGCGGTGTTAATTTCAGGTGGTCAAGGTACGGTCGCGAAATTATTTGTGCATGGGTCAACAGGTAAAGTGGGCGCGGTAGGTCAGTGGGATGCGATTTGTTTTGATGAGGCGACGGATAAGATATTTAAAGACCGCGATGCTATTCCACTCATGAAAGATTATATGGAATCTGGTTCATTTTCCAGAGCAGGCGCGGGTGGTGAAATTACAGGAGTGGCTTCTATCATTTTGAATGGCAATATTAATCAACCGATTGAAACCGTGTTACAAACTTCTCATTTGTTTAGTCCACTATCGGATGAAGTCAATGCTGATACGGCTTTTCTTGACCGCATTCATTTTTATCTGCCAGGTTGGGAAATGATTAAATTCGCTCCTAAACATTTCACTTCAAATTTTGGTTTCAGTACCGATTATTTTTCAGAAGTGTTGAAGTCATTACGGCGAGTCACCTATACAGACGCACTGGAGAGATACTTTTCTCTGGGAAACCATTTGAAGCAGCGCGACACCAAACCTGTTAAAAAAACCGTTTCTGGATTTATCAAGCTTTTACATCCAGATGGAGATTATACAAAAGAGGATATTCAAGAATATCTTGTCATAGCCCTAGAAATGCGCAGACGGGTTAAAGAACAATTAAAACGGATTGGTGGCATGGAGTTTTGGGATACTAATTTTTCTTATATCGACAAAGACACACAGGAAGAGTTTTTTATTGGTTTGCCCGAAGAAAAAGGTTCGCACCTAATCGAAAGCACACCATTATCACCAGGTGTTTGTTATACCAGTACCAGTAATGGCGATAATTCTGCCTTGGTTCGGATTGAAGCAATTGCGGTACAGGGAAACGGAAAGCTCACTATTACAGGAGTCAGTAATACTGAGGTTAAAGAGAATATTAAAAATACCTACCACTATATAAAAGCCAACGAAAAAAGCATCCTGAGCGATAAACACTCTCTGAAAAATTACGATATTACCATTCAGGTGAGTAATCTTCTTGGTGCGGTAATTTCTTCTGGCATAGGGGCTGCGGTTTATATTTCTATCGTTTCTGCACTTTACAAAAAGAACCTTAAAGCAGGTTTGGCGGTGTTGGGTAATATTTCAGTTGGTGGTGCAATTGAACGGGTCATAAACTTTGAAGATAAAGTAACCATGCTTTCTGAGAACGGGGCAAAGGTTATTATCGTTCCTATTGATAATTTGGCTGAGCTAGCCAATATTCCTCCCTCAGTTCTAAGTTTTACCGATGTGCCTTTTTATCAAAATAGCCAGCTATTACTACAAAAGGCAATTTTGTTGGACTAGGGGGCAACGCACGAAACGGAAGAAATACTCCGTTAAGGATTTTTTGCGGTAAAGCCCGTTAATCAACAGCTTCAAATCACTGACTGCCATCAAATCATTGGCTGAATGTTTGCCTTAATCCAGTCTATAAATTCTAT
>Ga0066404_1000154_pt1 | contig 14590 bp, 10 predicted proteins | sample LakWasMeta4_LOW4_2_FD_59491 | JGI IMG/M metagenome (GOLD analysis project Ga0066404, IMG submission 59491) | Freshwater sediment methanotrophic microbial communities from Lake Washington under simulated oxygen tension - Sediment Metagenome 4_LOW4 | ecosystem: Environmental > Aquatic > Freshwater...
GTATTCCAGTGGCTGCAGCAAGAAGGTCAGGTACCGAACAATGAAATGTGGCGCACTTTCAATTGCGGTATCGGATTCGTTCTGGTCATTGCAGCGAAGGATGTCGAGAGCATCGGCGCCAGCCTGAAATCGCACGGACTGGATCACTGGTCGATTGGTTCGGTTGTGAAAGCCACCGGCGATGAACGCACTCAGATCGTATAAAGATTTCTCGGTGCGCTTGTCATGAACAACCATCGCCAGGCACTACGAATTGCCGTGCTTGCATCAGGCCGTGGCAGCAACCTGCAGGCGATACATGCCGCCTGCCGGAATGGTCATCTCGAATCCCGGATTGTCGGCGTGTTTTCCGACAAACCCGGTTCCGGCGCCATTGCTTTTGCCAAGCAACACGGTATCGACTGTGTCGCCATAAAACCCGGCCAATTCAAGACTCGCGAAGCCTACGATGAACATTTATTCAGCCTGATCGAAGCCGTTCAGCCTGATCTCATCGTATGTGCCGGATATTTGCGTCTCATATCCGCCAATTCGGTACAAAAAGTGCAAGCACGCATGATCAACATCCACCCTTCCCTGCTACCCAAATTCCCTGGACTGCGGACTCACGCCCGCGCCCTGGAGGCTGGCGAAAAGCAGCATGGTGCGAGTGTGCATTGCGTTATCCCGGAACTGGATGCAGGCCCCGTGCTGACACGCGTCATCGTGAACGTGCTACCTGACGATACCGATGAAATACTGGAACAACGCGTGCTTGCGCGTGAACATGCATTGTTGGTGGAAACCATCGTGGCACTTGAGCAAGGCCGGATACTTTTACAGTCACCGCCGACCAAAGCACTGGAACTGGATAGTGACAATATTTTGCAGGACGATGCCAAATGAGAAATTTTCTAATCTTGGTGACACTGCTCGTTTCAGGAGCAACGCAAGCCGTCGTATCCGTGCCGCAGGCAGCTTCCGCCGCCTACAAACCGAGGGCCTATAGCGCGACTTACCAGGTATTCCGCAACGGGACCGCTCTGGGCAATGCCAATGTGAAATTTTCGGCGGCCGGCAATGGCCGCTGGCTGCTGAATTCAAACACCATCGGCACCGGCATCGCCGCCATCGCGGGCGTGGAAGTCGCCGAGCAATCAAACCTGCGATGGAACCAGGGCATGCCTGAAACCCTTGATTACAGCTTCAATCAAAAAGCCGGCTGGAAAAACAAAGTTCGCAGTCTCGATGTCAATGCGCAGAGCGGAAAAATCGAAAGCCGCGACAACGAAAAATCCTATTCGCTTGACTATAAACCCGGAGTCCTGGATCGCCATGCCGTAACCGTCGCCATCATGCAGGACCTTGCCCAGGGCAAGCGCGGCGACCTGGTGTATTCCGTAGCCGATCGTGACGAGTTGAACGAACATCTGTATCGAGTCATCGGCAACGAAAAAATACAGACTTCATTGGGTGCCTTGAATAGCGTCAAGGTGCAGCGAATTCGTGAAAGTTCCAATGGCCGAATCACCACGCTTTGGCTCGGGGTCGACAAACATTTCGTGCCTTTGCGCATTGAGCAGAAAGAAGGCGATGGCAATGTCATCGACATGCGTATTACCGGATTGCGTTAAGTAGAATCCAGCCCGATACAATCCCGGAAACATTCTCGGCCATCAGGCGCTCAAAGCCTGATGGCTTTTTCGTTCGCCTGAATTTCCTCTACACATTCGTGAACGAAACATCTTGTAACGTTTGAAAAAAATATTACCCCCGTCGGGTTACTGGTAATTGCCATAAAAAAGCAGAGTATGTCCGTCTGACCAGTACATTCTCGTTCTTGTTACTGATAGTCGAAACTCAACATCGCGCCAGGGGATAGCGTCTATGTTCAACACCAACTGTGTGCATGAGTCTGCCGGAAAAAAACTGGCCTGGCATTTGATCGCGGCAAGCTGCCTTGGCCTGTTCGGTTTGTTTGCAAATCCGTCATGGGCCGATGACAAGTCTCTCGAGATCAAACTTTCCACTGAAAGCCAATCGGTGAAGATTGACCACTCGACGGAAATTACCGCGTATGTTTCAAAACAAAACAGTCCTGCCTCGAAAGCGAGATTAAGATGGACACAAATCGAAGGTCCCGGCAAAGCCAGTCTATTCCCCGGCTCAGGCAAGACAAACGCCAAAGGGGTAAGCCGGCTGCGTGTGCAGGCCCATACACCAGGCAGCTATAAATTTCTGGCCGAAGCCTGCGGAGAATCCGAAAGCAAAACCTTTTGCGAAGAACCCGCCAAAGCCAGCTTTGAAGTGCAAGCCAATGCTCCTCTCGGCATTGGTGCTGAAAAATTCATGATGGGCGCTGCCTTTGCCGCCCCGGTCGTCACGGGCACTGCCAATGCAAATTCCACTTCACGGATAAAATTCGCATCGCTGACGGCGCAAACGTCGACCAATATCAATGGCGCGGTCAATACCAATATCCCGTTAAGTGCCGTCTATCTTTTGGGCGAAACCGGCTTTACCGGACAGAGCGTCAACTGGACGGTAACTCCCGCAGCGACCTTGTCGAGTACAAACACACCTGTCTCCAATGATGATGGTTTAGTCAGCATCAATTTTCAGGCATCTACATCGGGCACTTACTTTGTCACCGCTACCGGTACTTGCCCCGGCAATTTGTCGGCGGATATTTGTGCGCCTCCGGTTCAACAGTTCCGTATCCAGATCAATGCGCCTTCGCTAGTGAACATCAGTGGCAATGGCCAGTCGGCGGGACTTGGCCAAGCCTTCTCGGCACCTTTGGTGGTGCAGGCACAGAACTCCGGCATCGGAACGCCAGGCGTCAACATCGTCTGGTCCGTGGTATCGGGGCCAGCCACATTGGGTTCACCTGCCTCGACGACGAATGCAGTTGGGTTGGCAAATAACACCTTGACGGTTGGTGCTACCGCCGGACCGATTGTCATTCGTGCTGAACGCAGCGATGCGGCCTCTACCTTTGTTTTATTTAACCTCAATGCGGTAAACGCACAGCTTGATCGTGCATCGCCCGCTACGGTATCGGGCAGCAGCTCGGGCAGTTTTAATCTTACGACTTTTTCGAACTTTGCCGGCACCGCCAATAATGCCGGCCTGGTGTACTGGACCAGCAATATTCCCGGGCAAACCAATTTCAGCAGTGCCGCCACCGCGATTGATGTTGCAGGGCGCAGCAATGTCACGGTCACGACTACGCAAGGCGGAAGTTATGTCATTACCGCTTGCTGGAATCTAGCTGGCAGCGGTTGTAATGCAGGTGACCCGACAACCAGCTTCGCCATCAACAGCAATTCGCTGCGCATTGTTTCAGGCAATAGTCAGGCGCTCGTCGTCTCGCAAGCTTCTGCGCCGCTTAACGTGCAGTTGCTATCGGGTGGTTTTACAAATCCTCAAACGATTACCTGGTCCGTTACCGGCCCCGCGACACTGGCCAATCCAACAACTGCAACAGACGGTGCCGGCAACAGTTCAAACACCATGACGTTCACCGGTGCGGGCAACGCTATCGTTAAAGCGAGCTGGCCTTCGGTGGCCGGTCAGCCGATTGAAAGCGTGAAATTTAATTTAACCTCCACCGCGAATGCGTATCGCATCACGCCAAATGCTTCATTGACTATTGCAGGCGCTCTCGGAGTACCAAGCAACCTGAGTGTGGATTACAACTTCAATGGTAGCGCTGCCTCGAGCTTGCAGACACAGTGGAGTATTGTCAGCGGTCCTGGTGGCGGCGTTTTAGGTTCAGCCACCTCCAGTGTCGCGGCAAACGCAGATAGCCTGAACACCTTCACGCCGACGCTCAACGGCGACTACCGTATTCGTGTGCAGGGAAGTTGCCCGGTGGCGGCCGATCCCGATTGCCCCGGCAATGCCGTGGAGTTTCTGGTAAGCACCAGCTCGGTAACGCGCACGTTGAATATCAGCTCGGGTAACAGCCAGAGTGCCGCTACCAATGCCGCGTTTGCATCGCCATTGATTGTGGTTGCCAACGATAATGGTTCGCCAACCAGCGGCATCACGATTGACTGGGTGGTGACGAGTGGCGACTCGACCTTGTCGAGCGGCACCTCTGTAACCGACGGCAGCGGATTGGCCAGTATCGATGTCACGGCCGGGCCTTCCAATGGGACCACTACGATTACGGCAACACGGCAAGATGAGCCCAGTGCTTTCACCACGTTCAATCTGAGCGTTGGTACCAACACATACACACTGGTTGCAAATGGTTCGAATGCCTACAGTTTGCCGTTGGGTTACGGCATTTATCTTTCCGCCAATTACAGCATCAACGGGAGCCCGGCGGCAGGCAGAAACGTGCTCTGGAATGCTGCGCAAGGCTTCCTGACATCGACTTCGGTTCCCGTGGATGGATCGGGTAACGCGGAAACCATATTTTTCCCGCCGAACACGCCCGGCGTCTATACCGTCACCGCCGATGGTGATTGCCCGGTCATTCCTGATCCGGCTTGCCCGCCGACAACGGAAACCTTCACGATTACCGTTATAGACAAGTCGCTGGTGCTGGATTCCGGCGATGGCCAGAGCACGTCACTGGCAACATCGTTTGCAAGTCCTTTGTCTGTGCAAGCACTCGACAACGGCGTGCCCGCAGCCGGTGTTCAGATCGACTGGTACATCACCAGTGGTTCCGGCACCTTTACTTCGCCAACACCGTCTTTCACCGATGCCGGTGGTATCGCAACAATGAGCATCGATGCGGGCAATGTCGCCGGCACGATAAGCGTGTCTGCGATTCGGGCCGACTCCGGTTCTTCGGTGACATTCAATCTTGACGCGACCGGCAATGTTTACCTGCTCAATACCGTCAGCCCGAATGAGATCACGATCAACGTGGGGGACATCGCCAATCTGGATGTCAATTACACGGTCAACGGCATCGGCGATACTTCGCTTGAAACCTTGTGGAGTACCACTGGCGGAACACTGGGAAGCAGTAACTCACCGGTCGATAGTGCCGGCGACAGTTCAAATACGTTTACCAGTGCCGTCACCGGCGACTTTACCGTCACGGTAGACGGCGGCTGTCCGGCGAGCCCGGACCCAGCCTGCCCGATCGCACCGGTAACTTTCATCATTCACGTCATCTCACCTGCACAAACACTGACCTTGCATGCCGGCAATAATCAAACTACGCCGCTCGGCACGACCTTTCCCAATACTATCGTCGTGTTGGCGGAAGACAGCGGACTTGCCGTGAGCGGTGTACAGATTAACTGGAGCGTGACGCTGGGCGATGCGATTTTATCGAGCGGCACCACCACGACCGATGCTTCGGGTTTTTCACAAATCAATGTCGAAGCCACCGGTAACGCAGGCTCAATACAAATTACCGCCGAGCGCAACGACTCAGGCAATAGCGTGGTGTTCGATCTCAATTCGACGATTGCGCCTGTGCTGCAGGTGCTGAGTGGCGACAACCAAAGCGGCCCGCCGAATACATCGGCGATTGCTCCCATTGTCGTACGGCTCGGCAACGGCGGCGGAATCGGATTGGCCGATATCAATATCGACTGGACGGTTTTAAGCGGAGACGCAACGGTTTCATCAGGTACGACCGTAACCGATAGTAACGGTGGAACCCAAATCAATTTCGATTTCGGCAATACGCCCGGCCCAGTACAGATTCAAGCCAGCGCAGCCAGCTTTGGTGTGAATGTCATTACCAACCATAATGTTCTGGCGGTGACGCGAACATTGAATATCGCTACCGGCAATGGTCAAAGCACACCGCCTGGCACACCCTTTGTATCACCCCTGATTGTGCTGGCCGCAGATAGCGGCAGCCCCGTCTCCGGCGTCACGATTAACTGGGCCGTTACCGGCGGCGATGCCACCTTGTCGGCCGCCACGAGTGTTACCGATGGTTCGGGAAATGCAAGCATCAGTGTCAATGCGGGAGTAACTCTTGGCAACGTAACCATAACCGCAACACGCGATGATGAACCCACGGCGACGGTGACATACACTCTGGATATTGCCGCGGCGGTTTCCGCACTTGCGCTGACGCGTACATCGGGCAATGGCCAGGTCGCTTTCATCAACGTGCCATTCGCTTCACCGCTGATCGTCAATGCCACCAACAATGGCATTGCCGAAGAAAGCGTAACAATCAATTGGGTATTGGCTTCCGGCAGTGCCGTGTTGTCGTCGGGCACCAGCAACACCGATGCCGCGGGTGATGCCAGCATCACCGTCACGGCAGGGCCCGCTGTTGGGCCGGTCAGCATTACCGCAACGCGTGCCGACGAACCCACGGCGACTGTCACGTTTTCACTGGCAAACAGCCCGACCCCGAATAACACCTTGGTCATCGTTTCCGGCAACGGGCAATCCGGCGTGATTGGCTCACCGGCTAATTCGCCGATGGTCGTGGTGTTGCGGGATGGCTTCGGCAATGCGATCTCAGGCCAGACGATCGATTGGACAGTTATTTCCGGACCGGCGAGTTTGAGTGCACTCACCAGCACAAGCGATGCCGGTGGACAGGCAAGCAATAGCTTTACCTTCGGTACGTCGAACGGACCGGCAGTCATTCGCGCAAGCGCCTTCGGAGGCACGGCAACGATTGATTTCACGGCTAGCGCCGTGATGGCGAGCATCATTGCCGTGGCAGGCAATGGTCAGGCGGGCCCGGTATCAACCGCCCTGCCGGTCGCATTGACGGTGCAGATCTCTCCTCCTGCCGGCGTATTTTCTTCAACGGGTCGCGGCCCGCAAAAACCCTTGGCGTTAAATGGCGTACCGATTACTTTCTCGGTCACCGCTGGCGGCGGTTCGATATCGGTGATCAATGCCCTTACTAATGGTGCCGGTCAGGCATCCACCGTCTTGACGCTCGGCCCCACTGCCGGCATTAACACTGTCAGTGCCACCGTACTCGGCGGGCCTGCAACGACCTTCAATGCCACGGCATTGACGGCGGCAGTAGCCAGTGGCCTGACGATTGTTTCGGGAAACAATCAGGTGCTCGATCCGTCGGTGACTTCGGCACCACTGACAGTCGAATTGCGCGATAGCGGCGGCCTGGTGATTGCCGGTGCCACGATTAACTGGACAAGCACCGGGGGAACGCTCACGAGTGCAAGCAGTGTCACCAACGCCAGCGGCCAGGCGAGCAACACCATACAGCTCGGCGGCCTGGGCACGGTGCAAGTGAGTGCCACCGCACCGGCATTTGCGAGCGCACCGGTGGTATTCAACTTGAACGTCGCCATCTCGAATCTGACCGGATTAAATCCACTGCAAACCGCAGTGGCCAATGCCATTGATACGCTCTGCCCTGCTCTGGCCAACGATATTTCGCTGAGCGCGGAAGAAACCGATTTGCTGCAACAATGCCAAAGCATCCTCGGCTCGGCCGGCATCGATTCACAAGACACCATCAATGCACTGGACGAATTGTTCTCCGATGTCGCCATGGCACAGGCCAATGCATCGATGCTCGCGGCGCAGTCGCAATTCCAGAATCTGAAAGCGCGGATCGCCGCCTTGCGTAGCGGCACCGGTGGTACCAGCTTCGGTGGACTTGCCTTGAACACCGCCAGTGGCAGCGTGCCATTGGCCAGCCTGTTCAGTTCACTCAATGGCGAAGCAAGCAATGCCAGCGCGGCCAATAACTCGGGGGATTTCGAACGCTGGGGTTTCTTTGCCACCGGTTCGATTGGCCGCGGCGAAGCGGAAGCCGGCTCGATCAATCCGGCTTTCGATTACGACATCAATGGCTTGAGTGCCGGCATCGATTACCGCATGAGCGACCGGTTGATTATTGGCGCCGCGCTTGGCCTCACACGACAAGGCACCACGCTGCCCGGCAGTGAGGGCAGCGTGGATACCACCGGCTGGAGTGCCTCCGCCTACAGCACGTTTTATCAGCAGAACAATTGGTATGCCGATGCCGTAATGACCTACGGCCAGAATAATTTCGATATGCAGCGCCACATCCACTACACCTTGCCGCTCTTCGGTGGCGGCTTTACCACGGTGGACCAGATCGCCAATGCCGATACCGATGGCAGCATGCTATCGGCGGCAGTTACCTTTGGCCGCGATTTCCAGAAAGGCGCCTGGGCGATTGGCCCCTATGGTCGTTTGACCTATACGAAACTGGACTTCGATGCTTTCGACGAGTCGCTGCTCGACGGTCACGGTTCTGGCCTCGGTCTGCATATCGAGAGCCGCAGCCTGACATCGCTGGCAACCGTTCTTGGCAGCAAAGTCGCCTATAGCCATAGCACCGACTGGGGTGTCTTGATGCCGCATCTGCAAATCGAGTGGGAGCGTGAATTCAAGGAAGACCCGCAATCCATCCAGGCCTCGTTTATTTACGACCCGACCGGCACGCCGATTTCGGTCACCGGAGATCCGTTGGACAAGAGTTACTTCCGTATCGGACTGGGCTTGTCGATGATTCTGTCTCGGGGCAGATCGGGATTTGTCTACTACGAAAAAATGCTAGGCCGCGATCGACTGGATCAAGACACCTTGTCGATGGGTTTCAGAATGGAATTCTGATGTGAGCCGTGGGGTTACTACCTGCAGTAACCCCGCGTTGATTTATTCGCTTAGATTTATAATCGAATCAACCCGGCACGCGACGAATCTTGGCGCCCAGACCACCCAGTTTCTCTTCGATGTTTTCGTAACCGCGATCGATGTGGTAAATCCGGTCGATGACGGTTTCGCCTTTCGCGACCAGGCCAGCAAGAACCAGCGATGCCGAGGCACGCAAATCGGTCGCCATGATCGGTGCACCAGTCAGTGTTTCAACGCCGCGGATAATCGCGGTGTGACCATCAATCTGTATATCGGCACCAAGGCGCATTAATTCATTCATGTGCATGAAACGATTTTCGAAAATCGTTTCCTTGATGACGCCTACGCCGTCCGCCATGCAGTTCATGGCTGCGAACTGCGCCTGCATGTCGGTCGGGAACGCCGGATAAGGCGCGGTCGTCAGACTGACTGCCTTCGGACGCTTGCCGCGCATATTCAATTCGATGAAATCGGCACCGGTGGTAATTTCGGCGCCGGCGTCTTCAAGTTTTTGCAACACTACATCGAGAATGCCGGCTCGGGTTTTTTTGCAAATCACGCGTCCCCCGGTCATCGCACCTGCAATCAGGAAAGTGCCAGTCTCGATACGGTCCGGCATCACGTCGTAATGGCAGCCACGCAGGCTGTCGACGCCTTCGATAATCATTTTGGTAGTACCGATGCCGTCGATTTTTGCGCCCATGGCAACCAGGCAGTTCGCCAAATCGACGACCTCGGGTTCTTCGGCACAGTTTTCCAGAACGGTCGTGCCTTTCGCCAGGACGGCGGCACTCAATACATTTTCTGTACCGGTGACGGTGACCATGTCGAATACATAACGACCGCCCTTCAGGCGATCGCATTTGGCTTTGACGAAACCGTTTTCGACCACGACATCGGCACCGAGCGCGATCAGGCCACGAATATGTTGTTCGACCGGACGCGAACCAATCGCGCAACCACCCGGCAAGGACACTTCGGCATGACCGTATTTCGCCAACAGGGGGCCGAGCACCAGAATCGAGGCGCGCATGGTTTTCACCAATTCGTAAGGCGCAACGGTATTGATCGGATGTGTGGGATCAACGGTAATCGTCAGTTTTTCATCGATACTCAGCTGTGCGCCCAAGGCGCCCAGCAACCCGACGGTCGTAGTGACATCGTGCAAATGCGGCACATTGCCGATCGAAATCGGGCTGTCTGCCAGCAAGGTAGCGCACAAGATCGGCAACACGGCGTTTTTCGCACCGGAAATCTGCACTTCGCCATTCAATACTTCGCCACCGGTAACGATAATTTTTGCCATGATTTTTTTCTTCTAGTCAGTTATTGGTTGGTGCCGAATCAGTGGGAAGCTTGTGCTTCTTCCGGCGTCAGTGTGCGCAAAGCCAGGGCGTGGATCGCGCCACCCATCAGGCTGCCGAGCGTGGCATACACCATGCGATGCCTGGCCAGGGGCAATTTGCCCCGAAAAGCGTCGGAAATGACAAGGGCCTCGAAATGGACGCCGTCTTCGCCCGTCACCTGGGCCTGTGCGCCGGGCATGCCGGCGAGTATTAAGTCTTGTATTTGTTGGGCGTTCATTGGCTGCTTATGAATAGTGGGGTATTAACAAGTGTTGGCTTACAATAGACGCACATGATACCGCCAACCCTGCTTTGATGAACGCTAATCTGAAGAACGATGCGCTGACCGACAGTTCGCTGATCCAATGTGGACATCGCGTTCTTTCGGTTGAAATTCAGGCACTGCAAGCCGTCCAGGCCAGAATTGGCGTCGAATTCGCCCAGGCCTGCCGTTTATTGCTGGCCTGCAAGGGGCGAGTCATTTGCACGGGCATGGGTAAATCCGGCCATATCGCCACCAAGATTGCAGCCACACTGGCCTCTACCGGCACTCCCGCGTTTTTCGTGCACCCCGGCGAAGCCAGCCATGGCGACTTGGGCATGATTACCGACGCCGACGTTGTGCTGGCCTTGTCCAACTCGGGTGAAACCGAAGAATTACTCACCATTGTCCCGGTCTTGAAGCGTCAGGGTAATGTCCTAATCAGCCTGACCGGCAAGCCCGGCTCCAGCCTGGCAAACGAAGCCGACGTCCACCTTGATGTCAGCGTGCCGGAAGAAGCTTGCCCGCTGGGCCTGGCACCAACGTCCAGTACCACTGCCGCACTGGTGATGGGCGATGCCCTTGCCGTCAGCCTTCTGGAAGCGCGCGGCTTCACCGCCGATGATTTTGCCCGCTCGCACCCGGCCGGTGCGCTGGGCCGCCGCCTGCTTCTACATATCAGCGACATCATGCATGCCGGCAGCGAAGTGCCACGTGTCGGGATTCAGGCCAGCGCCAGCGAGGCGCTGGTGGAAATGAGCCGCAAGCGTCTGGGCATGACGGCGATAGTCGATAACGAAGACCGTTTACTCGGTGTCTTCACCGATGGCGATTTACGCCGTGCGCTTGACGATGCCCAGGTCGATTTACGCAATACGCCAGTCACCCGATTGATGGCGCATTCGCCAAAAACCATCGCCCCCGACGCACTCGCCGTGGAAGCCGCACATCTGATGGAACAATACAAAATCAGTGCCCTTGTCGTGGTCGATGACGAGAAGCACGTTGTTGGTGCATTGAATATTCACGACTTGCTTCGTGCACGAGTGGTCTGAGCCATGGTATTGGATCCCGCAGAATTAAAAAAACGCGCCGGTGCCATTCGCCTCGTGTGTTTCGATGTCGACGGTACTCTCACCGACGGGCGTCTTTATTTCGACAGCGAGGGCCGCGAGAGCAAGGCTTTCAACGTGCACGATGGTCAGGGCCTGCGTCTGCTGGAAGAAAATGGCATTGCGGTTGCATTGATTACCGCGCGTGCCAGCGAATCGGCTAAAGCCCGCGCCCGAGATCTGCGTCTGTCGCACGTTTTTATCGGAGTCAAAGACAAGGCCGCCTGCCTCGAAGCCCTGTGCAAGCAATTGAATATCACCACCAGTGAAGTCGCCTTCATGGGTGACGACGTTCCTGATCTGGCTGCGATGAAACGATGTGCGCTGGCCTGCGTGCCTGCCAACGCCCATGCCTGGATGTTCGAACACGCCGATTGGGTCAGCCATAAAAATGCCGGCGAAGGTGCAGCCCGCGCCTTGTGCGACTTCATTCTGGAATCGCAGAACCTGATACCCGTGATTATGAAAAAATGGGGTGTCCTCGCGTGACCCGCAATTTATGGACCATCCTGATTTTCGCAGCGGCCGTGCTGAGCACCATTCTGGTCTGGAATCTGCGCTCCAAGCCACAAATCAAAGCCGAAGGTCCCGCCCGCTCGGACTATGTCCTGCATAACTTTGAAATGACCACGCTGGACGAGAAAGGAAAAGAAGCCTTTACGCTAAAGTCGCCCTATCTGGAGCGCGACCCGAAAGGCAAGACACTGAGTATCCTGACCCCGAAATTCAGCTTTCCCGACAACAACGGCGGGAAGTGGCATGCCGAATCCGGCAATGCCTGGGTAGGACCGAAAGCCGAAGAAGTCCGGCTGCAGGACAAGGTCGAGATGATCGGCCCGAAAACCGCCAGTGGACAGCAAACCCGCTTCAGCGCAGAGCAATTGACCATTTTTCCCAAGAAAAATACCGCCCAAAGCAAGGATGTCGTGACCATTACCCGCGCCGACTCTATACTTCAAGGCCGTGGCTTGCAGGTGGACATGCAAGCCAAACGTTTTCAACTTTTAGCCGATGTCAAAGGACGATATGCGCCTGCTCGCCGTTAGCCTCACCCTACTCGCCGCCACACTGTCGATTTCCCCGATGGCACTGGGAAAATCTTCCGATCGCAATCAACCAATGGACGTCCAGGCCGACAATAGCGACGCCATCATGGAAGATGAAAGCGACTCCACGCTCAATGGCAATGTCGTCATTACGCAAGGCACGCTCGAAATCAAAGCGGATCGTGCGGTTATCCATCGCAGCAAAGGCGACATCGACAGAGTCACCCTGACCGGTGCTCCGGTGGTAATGAAGCAGGTCAATGATACCGGGGAACCGATGAATGCCCAGGCGTCGACGATTGTTTACACCCTGAGCTCGGATTTGATCGTGCTCAAGGGCAACGTCATCATTGAACAACCCCGCGGCTCCATGCGCGGAGAAAACGTGAAATATGACCTGAAGACAGGACGCCTGAATGGTGGCGGTGACGGCAGTCGCGTTTCGATGCGGATCATGCCAAAAAACAAAGCCCCAGCAGAAGCCAAACCCTAATGCTGCACGCGAAAGGTCTTCGCAAGCGATATAAATCGCGTGAAGTCGTTCGTGACTTCGGGCTGGATTTGCATCCGGGCGAGGTCGTAGGGCTGCTTGGCCCTAACGGTGCCGGCAAGACCACCTGTTTTTACATGATTGTTGGTCTCGTTCCTGCCGATGCCGGCGAGATCTATTTCAATGACCGGCTCATCACCAGCATGCCGATGCATGAACGCGCGCAACTGGGGATTGGCTACCTGCCCCAGGAAGCTTCCGTGTTCCGCAAACTGACCGTGGCGGAAAACATCATGGCGGTTCTGGAACTGCGCAAGGAACTGAGCAGCGCAGAGCGAAAAAAAGAACAGGAAAGCCTGCTGGAAGAATTGCACGTCACACACGTCGCCAAGCAACTCGGGGCAAGTCTCTCCGGCGGTGAACGCCGACGCGTCGAAATTGCCCGCTCGCTGGCGGCGAATCCCCGAATGATATTGCTCGACGAACCTTTTGCCGGCGTTGACCCCATATCGGTCGCCGAAATCCAGAAAATCGTCATACATCTCAAGCAAAGAGGCATCGGCGTGCTGATTACCGACCACAACGTCCGTGAAACACTGGGCATCTGTGATCGTGCCTACATCCTGAATGCCGGCAGCGTACTTACCCAAGGTACGCCGGAAGAAATACTGGAAAATCCAGACGTCCGGCGCGTCTATCTGGGCGATACCTTCCGCCTGTAAAAATTGTCTCCCGGTGCTTCCCGCGCAGTCTCCGCATATGCTTAACTGTGCATGATGAAACCGAGTCTGCAAATTAGACAAACGCAATCGCTGACCTTGACGCCTCAACTGCGTCAGGCCATTCGTTTACTGCAGCTTTCGAGCGTGGAACTGGAAACAGAAATCTCCGAGGCAATCGAGAGCAATCCGTTGCTCGAAGTGATCGAGGATTTTGTCTCCGAAGGTGACGATACCCCCTCCGGAATTCAGGATGAAATGCCATCCAAGGAAAAAGATTCCGAAGAAAACGACGGCGAAGTCACCGTTATCGAAAACAACGAAGAGTTCGACTGGTCCTACGACGAGCCAAGAACGTCGAATGGCAAAAGCGAAGAGTACGAAAATGAATTCGGCATCGCCGTCCCCGTGGGATTGTGCGAGCATCTTTTGTGGCAACTTCGTCTAAGCCACTTGTCTGCGCGCGACGTTGCCATCGGCGAAGTCATCGTCGAGGCCATCAATAACGAGGGTTATTTGCTCGAATCCCTTGAGTCCATCCAGGAAACTTTGCTGCCTGAAATCCATGCCGACCTGCAGGAAATAAGCACGGTTTTGCAATTGATACACCAGTTTGACCCGGTTGGCGTAGGTGCAAGAAATTTATCGCACTGCCTGCTGATCCAGTTGCAGGTGCTAAGCCACGATACGCCGGGCTGGTGCCTGGCAAAAAAAATAGCGCAGGATCATCTCGAAGCCCTGGCAAAGCTTGGATCGGAAAAACTGGCATCGCAGCTCAAGGTCGCCCCCGCCGAAATGCAGGAATCGCTGGCGTTGCTCAAAAGCCTGGACCCCAAGCCCGGTCTGCAGATTAGCGCCGATGCCCCCGACTATGTTGCCCCGGATTGCATCGCAAGCAAACAAAAGGGGGTTTGGCAGGTAAGTCATGCCCGTGGCAGCCAACCACGCATAGGCATCAATCGCCACTATGAAAGCCTGATCGGCAAAGCCAGCCGCGAAGACGATTCCTATCTTAAAGGCCAGCTGCAGGAAGCTCGCTGGCTGATT
>Ga0066404_1000155_pt1 | contig 14550 bp, 15 predicted proteins | sample LakWasMeta4_LOW4_2_FD_59491 | JGI IMG/M metagenome (GOLD analysis project Ga0066404, IMG submission 59491) | Freshwater sediment methanotrophic microbial communities from Lake Washington under simulated oxygen tension - Sediment Metagenome 4_LOW4 | ecosystem: Environmental > Aquatic > Freshwater...
CGAACATATCCGTGCCGGTGGCCGTGCCTGTGCGCTTGAAGACGGCGTCAATGGCCAGATGATTACGCTGTATGACAAGGGTAGCCACATTCCATTGTTGTGGACGCATCTGATTCCGGCAACGATGGAAGGCCGTGCGTTGCACAATGTGCAAAATGCGATGTTTGCCGCGGCGATGGCATTCTCGCTCGGTATCAAGCTAGATGCGATTCGCCAGGGGCTGCGTACCTTCGATACCACCTTCTTCCAGGCCCCTGGTCGCATGAACGTGTTCAACGAACATCCGTTCAAAGTCCTGTTCGACTATGGCCACAACGCACATGCCGTTTCGGTAATGGCGGATTTGGCACAACGTCTCGACGTAAACGGCCGACGTATTGTCGTACTGGCCGGACCAGGTGACCGACGCGATGAAGATTTGGTGGCTATCGCCGATGCGGTAGCCGGTCGTTTCGATCACTACATCTGCCGCCGCGACGATAGCCTGCGTGGTCGCGATGGAGACGAAGTGCCGCGTATACAATCACGCGCACTGAAAGACAAAGGCGTACCGGATTCCGCGATCTCGATAATTCCCGACGAACAGGAGGCCATCGATGCTGCATTGCGCATGGGGCAGCCTGGCGATCTATTGCTGGTGTTTGCCGATGCACTGGTGCGCTCGTGGAAACAGATCATCAAATTTCGTCCCGAAGGCGCTTCACCGGAGCGCGTTGTGCTTGCATCGCAACCGGTTTCTGAAACGGTTGCCGAAGATACGGCGTTCACCATGATGGAAGGTATTTCACGGGATGAACGCGGCATTTTCATATCGCGCGAATCCGATGATTGATAACGCCCGCTGATCGATGACATTCATGGCGCTTAGCGAGCCAGTGCAGGGCTTTGAGGATTCCCGTCGCTTGACGGGACCTAATTTGTATTTGCCCGGTTGTGGAGTGGCACTTGAAGTGCTCGGCGGAAAAACGCCCTCGGATGCCATATTGAATGCATGGCAAGCTTGGGTTTTGCGAGCATTTGTTTCGCTGAAATGGGACTCGCCCGACTGCGTCGTACGCAAACATCTCACCGGCGCGAGCCTTGCGTTTTCAGCACCGGCCGACCAGCTTTATGCCGCTACCGAAGTCAACGAATGGGCCTGGTTGAAATCAGATAACTGTCTGCAGGAATTCCATTCGCCAGCTGCGCCTAGTCTGACCGATGATGCCGCCGCATTGCAGACTCTGGAAAAAATGGCAAAAGCCGAAAGCCGCCCCGATTTGATCGAATTGATCAAGGCGGCCGAGGAAAAAAATCTGCCGACTTATTACGACGACGAGTTTTTTTCCATTGGCGAAGGGCAAGGCAGTCAGACCTGGCTTATGGATGGCTTGCCGTCCATTGATTCGATTGAATGGAATCAATTCTCCCGGATTCCCACGGCATTGATCACCGGTTCCAACGGCAAAACCACGACAACACGATTGGTGGCTGCCATGTGTCGTTTACAAGGGTGGCACACCGGCCACAATTGTACCGACGGCTTGTTTATCGACGGCCTATGCTACGAAGCCGGCGATTATTCAGGCCCGATGGGCGCACGTTCCATTTTGCGTAACCGGCAGATACAGGCAGGTATTCTTGAAACGGCACGCGGCGGAATTTTGCGCCGTGGTTTGGCTGTGCAATCAGCCAATGTTGCAGCGGTTACCAATATCAGCGCCGATCATTTTGGCGAGTACGGAATTCATGATTTATCGGGACTGGCAGATGTAAAGCTGACAGTTGCACGCGCTCTGGATAAAAACGGTGTTTTGGTATTGAACGCGGATGATGCCGAGCTGATGAAAAAAGCGGCCCGCTTTGACTGTCGTCATGCCTATTTTTCAATGCAGGAAAACAATCCTCATTTGGTGAATTTGAAAAGAAACGGCGGCATAGTTTGCGAGTTCGTCAACGGGCGCCTCTATCTCAATGATACGTCTCTCGGAGACGTTGCCGATATGCCGCTCAGCATGGGCGGCAGCGCCAAATACAATATCGAGAATCTGGCAGCTGCATCCTGCATTGCCCTGGGACTGGGCGTCGATATCTCCATCATTCAAGAGACATTGCAGCGCTTTGGTGAAACCAACAACGACAATCCCGGGCGTCTGCAACGCTGGAAGATCGGCGGATTCAATGTGATGAGCGACTACGCACACAACCCCGACGGTTTGCATGGATTTCTATCCATTGTCCGGGGTTTGAAACAATCCGGACGATTGGCATTATTGCTGGGACAGGCCGGGAACAGGGAAGATAAGGATATTCGCGAGTTGGCTCGAGTGGCTGCCGCCTTCAATCCCGATTTCATCGTATTGAAAGATATTGACGGCTTCATTCGCGGGCGCGAGCCGGGAGAAGTGGCAGGGATTTTACAGAACGCCTTGGTGGAATTCGGTATCCCTGAAAGTCGGATCACGACGCAACTGGACGAAGTTGAAGCAGTACGCACGATCTTAAACTGGGCCCGAACGGGCGATATGCTGGCACTGCCGATTCATTCAACCCTGGGGCGCATTGAAGTAGAAGTGCTTATGCAAAACCTGAGTGATGCATGCTGGCAGATCGGTGATGAATTGCCAGCAAGAATGGCGAGGGCAGAATGAAATCCAAGCTGTCGGCCTTGATTGTTTTTCTGGCTTTTATGGCTGGCCCCGTCATGTCGGCAGATACGATGATTATCGTCGTGCGACATGCAGAAAAAGCGGCAGATGATCCCAAGGACCCGGGCTTGAGCGAGATGGGTCAGGCCAGAGCCAACGCTTTGGCCGTGATATTGAAAGACGCCCATCTTGATGCCGTTTACGCAACGCAGTACAAACGCACTCAATTGACCGGGTTGCCTGCTGCCAGACAGGCAGGCTTGACCATGCAGATCAGAGAGGCGACCAAGGAAAATGCCGGTACTTACGCAGCGGATTTATCAAAAGAGATAAGCAAGAAATACCGTGGCAAAACCGTCTTGATTGTGGGGCACAGCAACACTGTGCCCGATATTGTGAAACACATCGCGGGAGTTGATATCGCCCCCATCGACGATGGTACGTTTGATCGGCTTTATATCATCACGCTCGCAAAAAAGACGCGATTGGTTTCGACTCGTTATAGCCCGTGATGGCTCAATTCATGATTGCGCTAATAGAAAACAGCGTGCCGATCAGGATGGCCAGTCCTGCGGCTGGGGCAATCAGCACATGGAAATACCAAGGCATTTTTCTCATGGGGAAAAGCGCGATTGCGGCAAGTCCCGAGCAAACGCCAATGGCAATCTGAAAGCCGGTTTCAAAAATAAAATCGACGGGTTCGGATTTGAGCGCGATTTCGGCAGAGACAAAAAACAGCATGATTCCCAGGTAGCTGGATAAAAAACCGAGCCCTGCTATCGCCAATTTTCGTGCCTTGGGCTCATCTAACTTCTCTTCCACTTTTGCTTCAGGCGGGCGGTAGAACTCATTACTGCTCATTTGCTTGCCTTCAAAAGGCCTGAAGTGTCCGCATCACCGGGTATTTGTTGAAATCTTCATCCCAGGAGGTATGTCTTTGATAGAAAAAATTCAGCCTCTCCTGCGGATCTTTGGCAAATACGGGATCATCTACGAGCTTCTTTCTGAATAAGACGGCAAGCGCAGGGTCTTTCGACATCATCTCGCGCGCCACTTCTTCTGCCACATATTCTTCCATGTATTCTTTTTGCTCGAACGCGTTGTTGAAAACGCCCCAGGCTAGCAGCGAGTCGGGCGCTTTGACTTCGAACAAGGCCATGACCAGTCTGGATTTTGCCTGGTTTAGCGGCACATACAAGCTGCCTGCCCTGATATCGACCCGCTCCGGTTTCCATGTGCCAGTGAGGGTCATGCGTTGGTGTGATTCCACCGATTGGGCTGAGGGTTTTGCGGTGTCTGCGCGAAATGTTTCGATATTCGCAAGGGGAATGGCTTTGTCGAGTATCTGATACATGATTCCTTGCTGTTTTAGTTTTTCCGACACAATGGCGGAATAGGCGGCGGGAACGATGTAGGCCGCCGGCATGGTTTCGACGTTATCGGGAATGATGTCATCGCGCAGCGGCAACTTCCAGATTTGTGGCTTGGTTTCGTCGTAACGCGTCATCAGCTGGCCGGAAACATCAGAAGGAGTGCGTGAGTATTCGTAACCCAGAAAATCAATGGTGCGAACTCGGTTGCCGACCTTGTAATCGAGAGCTTCCGTCTTTCCAATAGCGGCTTGCGAGCGAATATCGGCTGCTTCTGCCAGCTTCTCCCAATCTTTGCCATGTCTTGCCGTGAGTCGCAGCATGGCATCAATGGTATTTCGCGTGATGCGAACACGGGTTGGGTAGTCTTTCCATGAATGCGTTTCGACCAGCATGCCGAAGCGATTGCGAAGATAGAAATATCCCGTCGAAAAACGAGGCGGGGCTACGCCATCGTTGAATCCGGAGCTCGGGTCGTCATAGGTATTGAAGGAAGGGTAAAAGCCCAGCGGAAGTGAACCCTTCGATGAAAGTTCTTTAAGCACCTCATTTTTCATCGCGAGTCCGGCTTTTCGCAGCTCGATATCGCCGGCATTCACCGGTTCGACTTGAATGGAAACATCGTGCCGGAATTTTGCACCATCCGTCACATGCAGATCGATATAAGCAATCGGATCCCATTCGTTGACCAGACGGAGCATTGCCTGCATTTCCGGGGTATCGGCCTTGGCGTAATCGCGGTTGAGGTTGAAATTTTGTGCCGTTGTGCGCCAACCCATTTCCTCGGGACCGCGCTGATTGGGTCGGTTCCATGCGCCAAAACGTTCATGGCCATCGACATTGAAGACGGGAACGAAGATAAGGACTTGCCGCTTCAGCCAGCTTTTTTCGGCCGGTTTATCCAATTCATCCCGCAATGCCAAAAAACCGGCATCTTTGCCATCGATTTCGCCCGCGTGTATGCCGCCCTGGATCAGCAGAGCAGGAATCTTTTTTTCTTTTGCCGTGATGGATGTCAATGCATCGCTTCGAGATGCAATCAAGGCCATCATAGGGCGATTTTCGGGAGTTCTTCCGAACTCTACGCAGCGAACTGCCTGCGGATAGGCGTTCTGGAAATCCTGGCAAAGCCGAATAACTTCTTCATAGCGGCCGGTCTTGTTGAATCCCGATTTTTCCGCCGTTGTTTCAAGAGCCGGCTTGGCAGAGTGGGCAAGGGAGGAGCATAAAATACACAATGCACAGATCGTAAGACGCAACATGGTTTTTACCCGGAATTATTTCCCCGATGATGCCTGAATTACCATCAATCCAACAGGCTATGGGTTTATCGGGTCGTCAGTGTGGTTTCTATACCTGGTGCGAGTCCCGTGGTGCTTGTTGTGGTGATTGTCGAACCTACGACCCTTGGCGCACGGCCCAATAATTCGGGAAGACGATTTACCCTGGGGATATTGTCGTGCTGCAATAATTCCCAGTGCCCGAAAGAGAATGGTGAAAAATGCAGTATGTCGCAGATATGGCTGCCGATTCTGGCAAGAAGATTCGGAACATGGATGCGTCGGGCAGGTTCGGCGGCATGGTTCATTCGGATTGCCTGCATATACGTGGCGATATCGCGTAGCTGCAATCCACCCAGATCAAACTCGCGCACATCCTGTCTTGCATTCGCCGCAATGGGAAACTCGACCAGTTTTGCGATGGCTTCGCCCAGATCTTCCACGTCGAGGGCGGCAATCTTTCCCGTGGCTTTGCTGGGCAATAAATGCAGCGGAAATTTGGCCAGCTTGCGAATCCAGCTTGCACCAAAGCCTCCTTGCCCATCCAGCAGGGAAGGTCGCACCAGGCAATAGTCCGCTCCGCTCATGCCCAGTAGTTGTTCGGCCTTGAATTTGCTCCGTAAAAAACCACTGCGATGCTCGTGATTCAGGCCGAGTGCAGAGACATGGATAAGGCGGATATTTTTCGCCTTGCACGCTTGTGCCAATGCCATCGGGGCATGCAAATGGACAGCCTCGTAGGTTTCCTTGCGTCGTTCACGCAAAATGCCGACACAATTAATGACGGCATCCACGTCCTGCAAACTGCTGCGCCATTGTTCGGCATAAGGCATTTGTTCGAACCGGATCTGGCGACGCTCGCAGTTGTCTGCGGCTTCTTTCAGCCGCTTGTGTATTCGATTCGGGTGTCGGCTTCCGACGATGACTTGATAATTTTGCTTCAGCAAAGCGGCGACTGCATGGCGACCGATAAAGCCGGCACCTCCCAAGACCATGACTTTCATGACTTTTTTCATTTCAGGCTCGCTATTCTGTCAGGCTGAAAAATTCAGACATTTCTGTCTTGACAGAAATATATGATGAAACTAAAATAAATGCAAGTGGTGGAGATTGCTAAATGGAAAGTATTGCCGAATACGTCGTAGACACCCTCAGTCCGATTCGTCGGCGCTTTGTCATGCATTGGGGAGAGATGGGGACGCGTTGGGGTGTCAATCGGACGGTGGCCCAAATCCATGCTTTGCTTTTCTTGTCAGGACGACCGATGCATGCGGAGGAAATTGCCGAAATCCTGCAGGTAGCCCGTTCCAATGTGAGCAACAGCATCAAGGAATTGCAGAACCTGAATCTTGTCAGGGTTGTTCATATTTTCGCTGATCGTCGCGATCATTTTGAAACCTCGAAAGATGTCTGGGAATTGATGCGCACCGTTGTTCGAGAGCGGAAATCACGCGAATTCGACCCGACGGTCGGCATTCTGAAGGAGTGCATCGCAGATCCAGCCTTTGCGACCGAAGACAAGGACACCCGCAAGCGTATCGAGGACACCTACGGTCTGATGGTGGCGATGTCATCCTGGGGCGAGGAAATGCTGAGACTTGAACCCGCCACTTTGATGAAGGTAATGAAGTTAGGCAGCAAGATTCAAAAATTATTACGCGATAGCCCCAAATGACTGTTGCCTACCCGATAAGAATTTATTACGACGCTTCATGTCCGTTATGCCGTACGGAAATGCAAACTTTAAAGGAATACGACTTAAAAAAACGATTGCAATTGGTGGATTGTTCGCCGAAGGAGTTCAGCGACGTGTTTGCCGATGATGCCGGTTACGGACGTCAGGAGATGATGCGTCTGATTCATGCACGCGATGCCAACGGTAAATGGCTGATTGGAGTTGCCGTTTTCGAAGCCGCGTATGGCGCAACGGGGATCATCGGGATGGAAAAAATGTGGGCCAATCCATTTCTCAGGCCGGTCTGGAACGGCATTTATCCCTGGATAGCCGATAACCGCATGTTCCTGTCAAAGCTCGGTATCACGAAATTATTTGGTTGGATGGTGAGGCGGGCGGCAAAAAAGGCTGCGGCAAAATCACAAGCTTGCGCGAACGACATGTGTGAACTCTAGGCTGCTGTTACCAACGCGGAATAAACTTAAATCCGCCAGCGTTTTGCATATAAAAAATCATAATCCGACCTGCAGGCTTCCGCTACCAGTGCTGCTTCGCCGGAGAGTGAAGCCGCGCTGGTACGCGGTGCTTCAAACCCGGTTGACGCTTCGACGGCGGCGTACCAATAGGGCGCCCAGACTCCGTCGCTTTCGCGACGCCCGGATGGCCAGCGCAACATTCGATCGGTAAATTCGATATTCAGATATTCGCATAGCGCCCTGAGGTATTTTTCAGGTGCCTGTAAAAAATCGCCGGCGTCAATTACTGGTGCAGCAGTACCTGTTGCAGCGATTATCTCGTCGTAGAGTTTGCGTTGTTGCGGAATGCCGATGTCTTCTGGTGTCACCGTGGCACGGCTTTTGACGTATGACGCTATCACTTCGGACGGGTTGCGGATTAAAAGAATATTGCTCAGCTTTGGAATCCAGTCGCGCGCGTAATTGGGCAACAGATGATGTGTCATGTGCTTTTGATACCAGATGCCCTGATTGCCAGGCACATTCCCAAGCAAATCGGAAATGACTTTTTTATGATTGGCCTCACCTGCGGAAATGATTGCTTCACGACCTGGGTGATCCAGCTTTGTGTCGGACAGAAATGCAGCATAAAGAGGTTCGTCGGTAACCGCACAATCGCCGCGATTCTCCCAGGCCCGCATCATCGCCGTCGAGATGTTTCTGGGCCCGCTCCACATGGCTATTCGAAGCGGCGAGTTCATGGGCATGGCTTGCTGCGTGATGAAATATCGCGTTTGACGAGGTCGAGGTAGAGGGACTGTATTTTTTCGACAACGGGGCCGCGATTTTCGCGGATGATCCTGCCATCAATAGTATGCACCGGCGCGACTCCGGCAAATGTGCCTGTCACGAAGGCTTCTTCGGCACTGTAGACTTCGGTCAGGCTGAAGTTTTTTTCGTATGCGGGAATGCCGGCTTCGCGGCAAACTTTCAATACATTTTCCCGGGTGATTCCGGCCAGGCAATAGTCGCCGCTGGATGTCCAGACTTCGCCTTTTCTGACGATGAAGAAATGGGTGGAATTGCATGTTGCTACGAAGCCATGCGGGTCGAGCATCAGTGCTTCGTCGGCCCCGGCTTCGGTCGCCTGTATGCAGGCAGTGATGCAGTTCAGTTTGCTGTGTGAGTTGAGTTTCGGGTCCTGTACGTCGGGCGCACCACGACGCACATGCACCGTGAAAAGTTTCAAGCCTTTTTGATGAACTTCGGGACGTGGCGTCTTGAACTCGGGAATGATGACGATCGTAGCGGTGCCTATCGTCGCACGTGGATCTTGATAGGGCGTTCGTTTCACGCCACGCGTCACCATCAGTCGTATGTGTGCTCCGTCGCGCATGTCGTTGGCTGCCAAAGTGCTGTAAATAGCCTCGCTAAGTTCACCACGATCAAGCCCGACGTTCATCGCAATTGCCTTTGCACCTTCATAAAGACGATCCAGATGACGATCCAGGAAGGCCGGGTGCCCGTCATGGATGCGCATGCCTTCCCAGACGCCGTCTCCGAGTACGAAACCGCTGTCAAATACCGAAACGACGGCTTCCCGTCGTGGTTTTAGTTCGCCATTGACGTAAATCAGGATGCTCTCGTTACGCTTGTCATCATCAAATTCGTGAATACTCGTTGCCATGCTAGCTCCGGAAAGTTGTCGCTGGTGGATTCAGGCTTCATCGAGTTGAATTTGTTCAAACTCTTCATCGGGCAGGCTTAAAAATACCCAGAAAGGACTATTCTGCGCACTCCAAGTGGACGAGGCTTCTTCCAGAATCTCAATCAGCGTATTGAAATCTTCCTCGTGGGCTTCACGGTAGCGGTTGGCATTGGCAAAGCAAATCACGAACGCGTCGGATGCGAGCCAGCTTAGATCGCCGAGATAATCTGCCAGGGCATCCCAGTTATGCCCGAAGCTCGGCGGAAAATTCATGGCATGCGCGATTGACTGCAATAGCAGGGTTTTACTGTGGCAGTGCTGCAAATCGATCAGGCAATAGAAGGCATCATTATGCTGGGAGGCCAATTCGATGGCTTCCAAATCCGAGCTGGTGACAAAAAAAACGCCTGCGTTTTCCGGCTGTGTCAGTAATTCTTCCAGAGGGATTTCATTCATGGCTGCACCTCGAATTCGCGGAAGCTGTCGTAGTGATCAGCGGTGTAGTAATAAATTTCGACCGGGTCGCCGCCCGTGATGATTCTCCGGGCCCCGCGATGGCCGAGGCCGGGTGTCTCGACCGTGTATTCGCGATAGTAACCCCGTGGCATTTGGGGAAGGCGTTTCTCCCGATTTTGAAACGTCACGCCGTCCTGTCTGTGGGGGAATGGCCCCCGGCTTTTGATCAGTTCTAAAGTTGTCGAGGCTTCATCGGGAAGAAAAGCAGGTAAATCCTCCTGGCGGATGGTCGTCGTGATATCAGGCAAGGCAGCAGGGATGTGTGCTTTTCGGCTGTCTTGTTCCTCGCTTTCGGCCATCTGCGTAGCCACATCGATAGTTCCGCCCGTAGCCATATTCTCGGCGGGCTTGCCAAACCAAAACACCAGCGCAAATGTGGCGATGAGTACCAGCCAGCCATATTTTCTAAGCATTTGAGCAATCCAAATCCGTGATCTATCGGGGCAGTCTAGCAAGCAATGTCTTGACTTAGAACTAAAGCACGCCCGGCCCGTGCGATAATGGGCCATGAAAAAATTTACCGAATTAACGGCCTTGCCGCCAAGCTTGTTACAGGCCGTAGATGCTTTGGGCTATACCGAGATGACAGAAATACAGTCGGGTGCCTTGCCATTGATGTTGAATGGCCAGGATATTCTGGCGCAGGCAAAAACCGGTAGTGGAAAAACCGCGGCCTTTGGTCTGGCCTTGCTGTCAAAGCTTCAGGGCGAGCAGGGCCGTCTGCAAAGTCTGGTGTTGTGCCCGACGCGTGAATTGGCCGATCAGGTCAGCAAGGAAATTCGTGCCCTCGCACGCTTCATCCCGAATGTGAAAGTGCTCAGTCTCTGCGGAGGCATACCCCTGCGGCCGCAATTGGCATCACTTGCACATGAGCCTCATATCGTTGTCGGTACGCCGGGCAGAATACAGGAATTAATCGACAAGGAAGCTCTGAAGCTGGATGCCTTGCAATCGGTCATTCTGGATGAAGCGGATCGCATGATGGACATGGGTTTTCTGGATGCCGTAAAAGCCATTCTCAAGAAAACACCGAACATCCGAAACACCTGGTTGTTCTCGGCCACCTATCCCGAAGAAATTCGTTCCATCAGCAAGCAATTCCAGAAAAATCCCACCGAAATCACCGTTGCCAGCCAACACGATGACAGTGTTATCCAGCAGCTTTTTTATCAGGTTGAACCCAACGACAAACCCGATGCCGTCATCGCTTTGTTACTCGAGCACCAACCGGAAAGCTGTCTGGTTTTCTGCAACACGAAAATAGACGCAAAAGGCCTGACCGATGTTTTGTGGAAGCGCGGCATATCGGCAATCGAATTGCACGGCGACCTTGAGCAGCGCGACCGTGATGAAACCCTGGTGCAGTTTGCCAACGGCAGTAGTCGCGTGTTGGTCGCCACCGATGTGGCCGCCAGAGGTTTGGACATCAAGGCTTTGCCCATGGTCATTGCCTATGAACTCCCCGGCGATCCCGATATCCACGTGCATCGCGTTGGACGTACCGGCAGGGCAGGCGAGACGGGTCTTGCACTGAGCCTCGTATCGAGCCGCGAAATGGGCCGTACTGCCAAAATCGAGGAGATTATCGGATCGCCGATCACATGGACGAAGCTGTCCGGTCGCAATTCGTCGCGTACGATGCCGATCCCCGCCATGAAAACGCTCGTCATTGATGCCGGTCGGCAGGATAAATTGCGACCTGGCGATATTTTGGGTGCATTGACGGGCGTTGGCGGACTAAAAGCCGATCAAATCGGAAAAATCGACGTGTTTGCCACACGTGCCTATGTCGCGGTTCAACATCATGTCATCGACAGTGTGTTGGCTAAATTGCGTGCCGGTAAAATCAAGGGCCGCAACTTCCGTGTGCGCAAGTTATAAACCATGAGACTGAATAAATTCATTAGTGAATCGGGCCTGTGTTCACGTCGCGAAGCCGACGAGCTCATCGATGCCGGGCGCGTTCGTCTCAATGGCGAGATTGCCGTGAAGGGTGCCAAGTGGCTTGAAGGCATGGCCGTTCTGGTCGACGACAAGGAAATCAAATTAAAGACGGTCCCGAAAAACAAACGTCGGCATGTCTACATCGCTTTGTACAAGCCGGTCGGGATTACCTGCACCACCGATGAAACGGTGAAAGGCAATATCGTCGATTTCGTCGACCACAAGGAACGTATTTTTCCGATTGGACGATTGGACAAGGATTCGGAAGGCCTGATCCTGATGACCAGCAACGGCGACATCGTCAATCAGATCCTGCGTTCGGAAAACAATCACGAGAAAGAATATCTGGTCGGTGTCACCAAGGCAGTGACAGATGAATTTTTACGCGCTATGTCGCGAGGCGTCAGGGTTCATAACGAAATCACCAAGCCCTGTAAGGTTTATAAACTGGCGAAGTTTGGCTTCAGGATTGTGCTAACCCAGGGGCTGAACCGGCAAATCCGCTTGATGGCCGAGGCCCTCGGTTATAAAGTAAACCAACTGCGCAGGATCAGAATCATCAATGTCAAACTGGGTAATTTGAAGCCCGGAGCCTGGCGCAATTTGACTGACGCGGAATTGGCCGGTTTATTGCCGAATTTCAAAGATTGGTAAGGATGTTTATGTTTTTTGTACGCATTGTTTTTTTCTTTCTCTTTGCATTGCTTTCGTTCCAGATCCGTGCCGCTGCCAAAGCTCCGGTCAATAGTGACGTTCCCGGCAAGGCAATCGAATCGGCGACAGGAATGCAATACATAGTGTTGCAAGCTGCCAAGCCCGGAGCGGCATCCATCAAGCCCGAGTTTTTTGAATATCGCGTTACCATCTGGATCAAAGACGCTTCGGGTAAACTCACATCTAGCGAAAGTGGCATATTGCGGGCAAATTTCAAGACAATTGCAAAATCTGCTCCCGCATTGGCAAGAGCTTCGTTACTGAGTCCGATCGGAGAAACCCGACGCTGGTGGTTCAGTCTTCCGGGCAACAATGTACAAACCCAAATTATTGATCTGACGGTGCTTGGCAATGTTGATCCGGCACCTGCGCCATTCGATGTGGCGGCCGCGCCTGCCAACGCAAACAGAACCGCCAGTGGTTTGGCATATCGTGTCATCAAGAAGGCCAATGCCGGCGGTGGCAGTCCTTCTTTGCAAAGCACAATCACGATCGACTATAGCGGTTGGACACCCGACGGGAAATTATTCGATAGCTCGGTGACCCGCGGAGAAAAGGCGGTATTCCCGCTCAGCGGTCTGATTTCAGGCTGGAAGGAAGGCTTGACCTTGATGAGCCCTGGCGACACGTATCGATTCTGGATTCCTGGCCATTTGGCGTATGACAGTATTCCGAATTCCAGTGGCCCGAAAGGCATGCTCGTTTTCGATGTCACTTTGTACAGTTTCGAATAAGCGTTTCGCAAGAAGCATTTTCAACGCCAATGTGGCGAGATGAACCCGGTCGGGAAACCGGGCCGAGTTAACCCATGCATGAGGCTGCAGGAAAAGCATCTCAATCCGGCGAGAATCTTTCAAAGGCCGTAACGCTGCAACCATTGGCAGGCTGCCAGCCCGGCATGACGGCCACTGGCCATGCTTGCCGTCAACAGGTAGCCACCCGTCGGCGCTTCCCAGTCAAGCATTTCTCCCGCAAAAAATATGCCTGGATGCTTGATGGACATAAGCGTTCCATCCAATGCCGATTTCGCAACGCCGCCAGCGGTACTGATGGCTTCATCGATAGGGCGGGTGGATGTCAGTTTCAGTGGATAGTTTTTTATGGTCTGCAGGATTTTTTCCATATCCTGCCAGTCTTCCTTGCCAAGCAGTTCGTAAAGCAAACCGATTTTCACGCCTTCCAGACCGCTATGGCGACGCAGGTGGTCGGTCATCGAGCGCTTGCCCTTCGGCGCATTCAAATCCTTTCGCAGGCGTTCGATGCTGCGGCCCGGGCACAAATCACAAATCAATTCGGCGCTGCCATTTTTTTCAATTGACTGACGCAAATCGGCAGAAATAGCGTAGATGACGCTACCCTCGATGCCGGTCGTTGTGACGACGAATTCGCCTTGGATATTTTTGCCGGGCTTTTTCAAATCAAAACCGGAAACGATCACTGGTTTGACGGGCGAGCCGGCGAAACGTGATTGAAAATGCGCGCTCCATGCATGCTCAAAACCGCAATTACTGGGTTTCAGCGCCGTTGTTTCGATGCCAGCCTTCCGCAGCCACGGCATCCATTGTCCGTCGCTTCCCAGTTTTGCCCAGCTTCCGCCACCCATCGCAAAAAGAGTGGCTTGGGGTGAAATGCTTTTCAGGCCATCGGGCGTGTCAAAACACAATTCTGCTTCCTCGTTCCAGCCGATGCATCGGTGGTGCATGTGGAAGCGCACTCCTTTTTCCCGTAAACGGCGAACCCAGCCGCGTAGCAGAGGGGCCGCTTTGAGGTCGGACGGAAAAACCCGGCCCGAGCTGCCGACGAAGGTATCGATACCATAGGTTTTCGCCCAGACGCGCATCGCATTGGCATCGAAATTGACCAGCCATTCGCGCACCCAGTCGCTTTGTTCTCGATATCGGCCCACAAATGACTCGAAATCTTCTGAATGGGTGAGATTTAATCCACCTTTGCCTGCAATAAGGAATTTTCGGCCGACCGAACCCATGCAATCGAACAGTTCTACTCTAATACCTTGATTTAGCGCGGTTTCTGCAGCCATCAGGCCTGCTGGGCCGCCGCCGACGATAGCCAGAACGGGGGTCTTATGGGCGGATTTTGGCGTGATATCAGGCTTCAAAAGGGCATTTCCGGCGGTCTGGCGGGTCAATTATCGTGCTTTTCTGAATAAATCGCTGCTTGACAAGTGCAAATTGCTTTGGAATCGCGTATTGTTCGCCTACTGTTTTTGCTTGGGTCACGGTGCATTGTGACCCGATGCG
>Ga0066404_1000165_pt1 | contig 13570 bp, 18 predicted proteins | sample LakWasMeta4_LOW4_2_FD_59491 | JGI IMG/M metagenome (GOLD analysis project Ga0066404, IMG submission 59491) | Freshwater sediment methanotrophic microbial communities from Lake Washington under simulated oxygen tension - Sediment Metagenome 4_LOW4 | ecosystem: Environmental > Aquatic > Freshwater...
TCATACACGCCAGCAGTGGTTAAGTCCACGTCAGATGTTGCGCTATACTTACTGGTAGTGCCAGTAATACCGATGGACATTGTAGATGTCCCATTGAACGCTGTATCTACCACAACTTGTATGCTGTTGATAACATCCGCTGCCCCGGTAGTAAACATAGCCAACGGCGAAGCTGTACCAAAAGCCAATGACGTTGTATCAACTTTATCACTAGAAGCTGTTGAGCCAGCTGCCGCCCATGAAAGTACACCATTACCGTCTGTTTGCAGCACCTGATTTGCCGTACCATCGTCTACTGGCAAAGTTAAGGTTACGTCCGCAGTCATTCCTGCTGCAGGACGCTGTAATGTAACTTTCCAATCCGCAGCAGCACCAGTAGAGTCGCTATTAAGGACTAAAGCTTCTCCTGACACATTGACTTTCGATGCAGTTATTTCTGCATCAGCACCATCCGCAGAGTTACGCACAAGCAAATTGCCAGAACTATTTTTTAGCCTTACCCCTGTCAACCCTAATTTGAAGTAAGATTTTGTGGTACCAAATAAATCGCTAAACATGCCCATTTTATTATTCCTGTATGTATATTAAGATTAAACCGCTGCCAACAGAGGTACCTACCCCTATTGACAGATAAAAATTTACTGCAGTTCCTACTCCATAAATGTATCCCGGATTTGTTTGGTATACTCCAAATGTTTCTAAATCTATTTCGGAAGCTATTGCTAATCTATCTGTACTGCCAGCATCTCCTATAGTAAGAGTAGATGCTACATCAAAAGGGGTTTGTACAAATACTTCTACACGGAGTACTGTTTTTCCTGCAGGAACTGTAGCAATCAATGTTGGAGATACATCGCCCCAAGAAAAATCTAATTGGATAGCTGTACCTGTGCCAGAAACTCCTGGAGGGCCTGGGGGCCCTTGGGAGCCTTCTGAGATAATAACTTCGATAGCGGCTATTTCATTTATAATTGTATCTGCACAGTTAGACATGTGTTACCTCTGCTTTAACTGTCCAATTACCTTCAAATAATCTATCTACTGTGCCATCAGGCCAGTATATTTCTAAATCAGTTACCCCTTTGATAGGAGGCAAGGCGGCTGTAGTTACAGCATCTACAAGATAAGTTATCTTACCTGTAGGTATATCTATACTTAAACGACCATTTAAAGTGCTTAACTCCAGTAAAAGGATGGATGTAGGTGTTTCTCGAAGATGTTGTGCTGCTGTACAATTTGTAAGATCAATAGCTTTAAGAGATTTGCTTTTGTTATATGAACTTACTGTAAGTCCTGTAGTAGGTACAGCATAGGTAAATGTATAGGCATCTACTACTGTAACTGAAGTATCTATTAAATTTAATATAGCAGGAACTACACCTTGTATAGAGATTAAATCTCCTGTAGTATAATCGTGGGCTATTTTTGTTACTACAGTAACAATTGGATCTGCAACTACTATTGAGTTAATATCTTTAGCACATTTCCAATATATACTATGACTAAAGGTAGCTCCTTGTTGTAAAGGAGGTAAAGTTAATTTAGCAGTACCCATAATTCCGACTCAAGACAGTATACTTATTTAAAAGGGTGATTAGAAATCCAAGAATAGAAAGCATAGGACATTATCCCTAAAAAAGCTATTAAGTGCATTAATATACTTTTACCATCATCAAAAGCATCTGACTTCATTTGCTTGTATACTTCTTCTACAATTTCCTTTATCTGATCTCTACTCAGTTCATGTTTTGCATATCTAGGACAGTGCGAAAAATTTTCTAATTGTTTATTATTAGCTTCCCGCTCTTCGCTAATTTCACTAGAAATATTATTTATTCTATTAGCCATTATAGTATTGTGTTTTTAATTGGTTATAGGTATAGTAAAGGAAAGTAACGCAAAAATTATTTTTGGAGTAAGTTATGTCCTCTATTCAAAATCTAAACACATGGTATGAGCGTATTAAAATTGCTGGAGAAGCTAAACCTCTGCAAGAGATACAATTTAAACAAGTTGAAAAACGTACTACTAAGGTGAGTGCTAACATTACAGTAAGTAATGTTACTGCAAGTAAAGTACCTAGCCTAGATGCAATAGTTTCTTCAATCTTTGACTAACGTTTGGTAAATATATTAACTCTCGAATCTATACCAAAGCCTGCCATAAAAGCTCCATAAACAGTAGATAGCATTAAGGAGGTAGATACTTGCTCAGGCAGTGCTTCCAGCATAAAAGCACTAGACATTAGATTCAATAATAAACTACGGACAGTGCTTCCAAAATCTTTAAACAGGTATTCAAAGAAAGTATCGGATGTCCGCTTTTGTTGCCATAGATGAATCCACCGCGCTAAAATTCCTAAGATACCTCCTAAGAATACTACAGACATTAATGCTATTTTTTCCATACTCTATTTATTAGCATAGTGAATCATTGGTATTGATTATCAAGCCAGTAAAGCGTAAAGTCAATACATAAATAAGGAATAGATATGCCCCCTACAGATCAAACACAATTAATAAATATTAACTCAAAGCCGTCACCGGCCGTACTTGCCAGCCTTCTTGGTATCAATGTCGCAATGGTGTATCAAGGAAGGCAGGACGGCAAACTTCCACCTAATTCTGACGCATCATATAAGGAGTGCATCAACCATTATATTAACTATTGGAAAACAAAGAGTAGTAGTAAGGTTTCCAATGTTTCTGAGGCAGCACTCTTGCAGAAGATTAAACTGGATACTGCTAAGACGGAAATGGAATGGTTGAATATCAAACAAAAGAAGGAGGAACTCCTTGATATTGCACAACTAGCAGAAACATTTGAACCTATCTTTATTCGTATTCGCACACGACTCGTTTCTATCTCCAGAAAGCATCCAGAAACAGTAGCCACTGTAGATCAGGCTATGGAAGAACTTTTCCATCTTGGCGAGACTATCTTCAAACAAGGGCAAGCAGATCTTGCTGCGTTCATTGAAACTAAGATGAATGAGGAGATTGAAGTTGAGACGTTGGAAGCGGAAGAAAAGCCTTTGAGTAGCTTTGATGACTACGATTCTCCAATGCAAGGAGCAGATTTTGACGACCTTATGTAAAACTACCCAAGATAACATCACCGAAAGGATATTCCTTGGAAAGATGTTGCAGTTCTTCAGAAGGCCAGAGCGTCTCTCCACGCGTGAATACGCTGAGAAGTATCGTTGGTTGGGTGCGGATGTAACTGCTTCTCCTGGTAAGATGGATTGCATGAAAACTCCCTTCATGCTCTTCCCTATGGAGTGCATGGACAACGTAGACATTCATGTGATAGTTGGTAAGAAGAGTGCGCAGATAGCTTGGTCGGAAACTACCAACAGCTACATGAGTAAGCGGATGCACCTAGACCCGCAGAATATCATTGTAGCTTTCCCGAGGATGGAATCAGCGAAAAAGTACTCCAGGGAAAAGATCAAGCCACTTATTCGTGCCAATCCGTATCTGCTAGATACCATTGGTAATCCAGATCGCTGCTCCTATAAATTCTTCAAATTCCACGGTGGCTGGCTCTCCCTGATTACTGCGCGCAGCACCGAGGACTTGAAGTCAACGTCAGTTCCAATAATTATAGTAGAGGAGCCAGATGGCCTGCAAGACGACGTAGGTAATCAAGGGGACGCACTTGACATCTTGATGCAACGGCAGAAAACATACGAAGAACGTAAGTTAATTTTTGCTGGAACACCTACCGATGCAGGATTCTCTCGTGTAGATAATGCCTACCAACAAAGTAACCAGATGATTTACAAAGTTCCTTGCCGCTTTTGTGGAGAGTTGCAGGAATTAACTTTTGATAATCTGAAATGCGATCTATTCCCTGCAATGCGCACACATGAGATTTACGGTAAATGGAATCCTAATACTGCTTACTATGAATGTGAGCACTGTCGAGCAGTTTGGGATGACGAAGATCGTAAGTGGTCAGTGCTAGAAGCTCTTAACTATAATAGTATGGGCTGGGTAGCTTTGAAACCAGAAGAAACAGATATTTACGGTTTTGCTTTCTGCGAACTTATGAGTAGCTTCTCTGCCAGTACGCACAAAGAGTTAATGAAGAAGAAACTTAAAGCAGAACTTGCTCTTGCTCGTGGGGAAGAAGGTTTGATGAAATCCTTCACCAATAATGCTATGGGCAAAGCTTACGAAACAAAGAATACAGGAATTGATATTGAGCAGCTTCGTAAGAAAAGACTCTCCTATAATGAAGACTATGTACCTATGGGAGGAGTTGTACTAACCGCAGGAATAGACGTTCAACATAATCGTTTTGCAATTGTAGTTCGTGCATGGGGCAGAAACAACTGCTCTTGGGGAGTAGTTTGGAAAGAGATTTTTGGCAATGTTCTTGATGCCGAAGATTCAGTTTGGCAGGAACTAACGGAAATGATGCTTGGCACCTTTCCACACGTTGCTAAAAATCTGCGCGGAGAGAATATACAATTAAAGCTGGAAGGTATTTCCATTGACTGTTCGGATGGTAAAACATCTCAATTAGTGTATGATTGGGTAAATGCAATGAAAGAAATAGAACCTCTTTTGCACGTATTCGCAACTAAAGGAGCTTCAGATACAAATTTTAATGCAGAAGTTTTTACCGACCCGACTGTCCCAGAAAATCCTTCAGATGTGCAATATCGAGCTACTATGGCCAGCCGTTCTGGTGTAACTGTTTTTATGATGGGAGCTCATAAAGGGTATGAAGAGATTCTTCGTAGACTTGCATTAGAAGGGAATAAAGATAGATTCTATCACACAGAATTTGGATATGGCATGTATGAAGAGCAGATGCTTTCTATGGTAAAGAGAATCAGCACAGATAACAAAGTTATGCGCTACGAGTTAAAGCCTGGGAAGCGGAAGGAAGCAGCAGATTGTGAGAAGATGAATTTATTTGTTAGCTATGCACTGCAGCTTCGTGAGTGGACTGATGCTCATTGGATACAAGCAGAAAAAAGTATTTTAAACATTGATAGATAAGCGAGGAAAGTATGCCAAGAACAGCATTGGAGATTCAAGCAGAATTAGACATAGTTAATGGAGCAATACAAAGTCTATACTCTGGAACCCGTATAACAGAAATACGTCTACGTAGTGATATTGTAGAAAATATGAAAAAGTACGCAGAAATATCTCTTGAAAGTTTATTAGCCCAGAAAAACCTACTTGAGCAAGAATTGTTAGCTCTCACAGGAGATGCTCCTACTTTCCGTAGATTTTCTAGTATACCTATGGTAGTCAATAAACAAGGAGTTTACTAATGGCTGAGTTAGACCCAATCTATGGAGCTCCTAAACAGATAGGATATGAAGGAGCAACAACTTCGTATCGTATGGAGCAAAAAGGCCTTACTAGAGGAGATCAAGACACTATAGCTGCAAGAGAGCTTAAAAACTTATGGGCGCGCTCGCATTACTTAGTGCGAAACAACGCATGTAGTATTACTGCAAAGAAGCGGCTATTAGCAAACTGGATAGGAACTGGTATTACCGTTACTTGGATTAATGCTAATAAAACTCCCAATAAAAAATTTCAAAAGCTCTGGGATACTTGGGTATCGGAGTGTAACTATGATAGTTATGGTAACCTATATAATACTGAAGCGGCTTGGGGAAGTGCTCTCTTCGAGTCAGGAGAATCTCTTACCCAGATGGTTATTTCTAAACGACCTACAAGTAAGATACCTCTTGCGCTGAAGATACTGGAGTCTGAGCAGCTTGACCCTCTGTTTATGAAAATAGCTTCTGAAACTGTAGGCTTGAATCCTAGTATACCAGCAGAACAAGATGTACGCAATAGCATTGGATTTGTAGATGGTAAACCAGCTACATATTATTTTTGGAAGAAGCATCCAGGCAGTAAGGCTCTTACTACTCCAGGCAATATTCGTATAGGAGTTCCTGTAGAAGATGTAATACATATTTTTGAAAGGGAACGGCCAGGACAGTGGAGAGGCGTTCCTATGCTTGCTCCAGTACTGCTTAACATTTATGAAATGGATGAGTTGATAGATGCAACTATTCAAAGACAGAAAGCTGCTCAAGCAATTTCTTGGATAGTTGGAAATACATTACCTACTAGTGCTGTTGCTCCTGGAACAGTAAGACAAACTGCTGATGCTACTGATGTAGACCCAGTTACAGGTAAACGAAGGATTATAGTGCAAGGTGCTGGAGGATCTACCCAATATTTGAATAAAGGAGAAGTAATATATTTTTCTAGTATTGATGATATTGGAGGAAACTTGCAGGTTCTTTTAGCAGACGAATGGAGTAAGATTGCATCTGCTCTTGGTTTAGCCTACCACCAAGTAACTGGAGATCTTTCAGAAGTAAATTTTAGCTCCATTCGTGCGGGATTAAATGAGTTGCGTATTCGTATTGAAATGGTGCAGGAACATTTATTCATTACACTTGGGCTTGCTAAGGTAACTGCGCGGTTTAAAGAATTAGCAGGTATCTACGAAAGCGCTGCAATGCTAGAAGCAATACCTGTGTATAATACTCCTCGTAGGTATGGTGTAGATGATCTAAAAGATGCTCAAGCAGATGTTCTTGAAGTACAAGCCGGTCTTGCTACACTTGAAAGCAAGCTCAAGGAACGCAATACTACGTTTGAAGATATTGTTGCAGATAGAAAACGGGTAGAAGCAGCTGGATTAAAGATTTCTAGTTTTCCAGAAACGCTTCAACCAGAACCAGCTCCAGTTCCAGAACAAGCACCTACACAGAATACTGCAATTACCAAAAGTAATAAGCAAAATCCAGCTAAGACTAAACCAACTTCTCCAATACAAAGGTAGAAACTATGAAAGATTATTTACATTTACGTTCTAGGATTATTAATACTCCTCTGTTCCTCTCTCAAGCAAAATTAGAAATAATTACGGAAGCAGTTCTGCTGCCTATTGTTCTGGGAGAGAAACCTAACACGGTATTTGATACTTCCGTTAAGACAGCAACGCGTGCAGATGTTGCGGCTAAAGCTGCTAACACTCCTGGCGCAAACGATCTTGCAATTATTGACGTTTATGACTCACTGCAAGCAAAAGGCGGTTTTGGAGGGCTATCTGGTTTTACTACTTATGAAGGCTTAAGAATTTCTCTGCAGTCAGCAGTTAAAGCTGGTTACAAGAACATAATGCTTAATATTGATTCTCCTGGCGGAGAAGTATCCGGCCTGTTTGCCTTGACGGACTATATGCGTAGTCTAACCGCTAAAGGAATTAAGTTAACAAGTTATATTGATGGTTCAGCTACTAGCGCAGCTTTTGCGATAGCTGCTGCAACCGATCAGCGATTTGCAACTAATACCTCTCTAGTCGGAAGTATTGCTGCAATTATGGTTCATCTGGAGACCAGTAAAGCAGATGTTACTGCTGGACGAACCTATACCATCTTCCGGAGTAAAGAGCAAAAAGCCCTTGGAGATTCCCATACTGCTCTTTCGGATGAAGTAAAAAATAAATTTCAAGTATTATTGGACAATATGGATTCCTTGTTCAATAATGATGTGGTCGCAAGTATGCCTCAACTGTCTTTACAAAATATCATTGATATGAAAGGCAGCGAGTTTATAGCTTCAGAAGCACTTCAATTAGGTTTAATTGATGAAATAGTTACTGGAGTAGATTCAGCTATTGAAAAGGCGTTGCAAAGCAATAAAAAACTTGTTGGAGTTGCCGCTTCAACTAAACTTAAAACAGACTCGAAAGGAGTTAAAATGAATGAAGAAGAATTAAAAACTGCTTTATTGCAAGCTCAAATGGAAGTTGCAACACTTCGTGCTGAAGCTGCTACTTTAGAAAGCACTGTACGATTAGCAGAACAAACACGCGCTTTGGCTATTATCACTTCTTGCACAGCTCTGAAGTTATCTATGGATACCGCAGTTAAGCATATCCAGAAAGGTTTCTCTGCAGATACAAGTTTGGAAATTCAAACAGAAATTGCAGAAGCTATGGCTAAGGCTAATAATATTGATGGTGCTTCCGGGCTTTCAGCTGCAGCAGACCCTGATCTAGCAATTAAATTAGTTGGAAAAACTTCAATTCCGACCTCGAAAGAAGAAAGAATTGCTTCTCTACGCGCAGCAGCTCCTTCTGCTGGCCTTAAATTTAAATCAGGAGTATAATCATGGTTCAAACAGTAACTTTTACACCTGAAGAGCTATTTGCTGGCCAGGCATCGGAGTCTCGTAAAACTTGCACAGTTAAGTCTGGGCAGAATCTTGCAGCGAACACTGTCGTTATGAGTGATGCTGCTGGCAAAGTAGTCGCACATGATGGTGTAACTACTAAAAAGGTCAAGGGCGTGCTTATTGCTGCAGTTGATGCTTCTCTTGCAGATACTGCTGGCATGCTCTACTGTGATGGAGATTTCATCACTACTAAACTGGTATGGCCTGCAACAATCGACGGCGGTGCTGTAACCGATTTACTCAAAGATAAACTACTGGAAGGTACTGAAATCTTTGCCTCTGTCTACCCAACTGGAGCTCTCTAATGGCATTTACTTTATACGATCATGAAGAAATCTCCGGCGTCTTGTCTGAGGTAGTACCTTTTAAACATCAACTGCTAAATCATTTCGGCAACGTGATTAATTTCGATACACTTACTATCGACTTTGATCAAATTTCTGATGATTTGCGCGTAGCTATCTATGTTGACCCTGCACTAACTGCGCATAACGTACGCGAACGTGGTTTCTCAACTAAGAAACACACTGCGCCTTACACCAAGCAAAAAGCAAGTATCACTCCTGCTAATATCTGGAAACGTGCTGCTGGCGAACCGATTAACAATTTTGGCTCTCCTAGCCAGAAGTATGAAGCAAGTTTGCTTGCAAAAGCTACTAGCATGCGTATCTTTCACCACCGTTTGTTGGAATTAACTGCATCTCAGTTATTACTTGCAGGTAGTTACACAGCTACTTCTGAACTCTATCCAACACCTTTGGTAGTAGACTTTGAACGTGATGCTGGAAACACTATGAACTTTGCTACGTTGAACGCAAATGGCGGTGTAGGTAAGCGCGTGTGGGGCAGCACTGGCGGTACAGCAACAGTATCTCCTATGGCAGACTTAGAAGAATTCTTAGATTTTTGTCAAGAGCATATTGAAGTAATCTATATGTCGGATAACGCCTGGACACAGCTCAAGAAAGACCCTACTTTTGTAACAAGTATTGATACTACTGTTCGGAATGCTTCTGCCTCTATCTTTGAATTAATGCCACAACAAAGCACTGTTCAAGGTTTGAAGTTCCGTGGAACGTTGGCTAGCAACGGTACTGCAATCTTTACCTATAACGGAACCTATCAACATCCTACCACTGGAACCATTACTAAGTATATTCCTGATGGATATGTTGTCGGTGTTCCTAGCGCACGTTTTGGTACAGTTGCTTACGGCGCAATTCAACACGGTGAAGCAGGTTATCAATCTGTCGATGAGTTCTGGAATATGTGGATGGATGAAGAATTGGGTGTGCCTTATTTGCAGTTCCAAGCTGCTCCAATGTTGGTACACACTAAGATTAACTCAACCTTTGCAGTTAAGGTAATCTAAACTAACTAACCAACCTATTCATATTATTCATATCAGACAACAGTGTACTATTCAGAGTATTCCTAATGACAACCTTCACAGTTGAATTACAAGGATTAGAAGCTTTTAAAGAAACTTTTAATACTTCACGTATTCCAGAGCAAGTGGCTTTGGGTACTGGTTTAGCTATGAAGCAGTTGCATAGTAGTTTAGAACATGCAGTGGCTACTCGCTACAAGTATGGTAAACGTCTATCTAGTGTATTGGTTGGCGGCTCTGCAAGTAATGTAACCTTTGGTAAGAATGTTATTAGAGGAGGATTGGAATATAAGTTTGTTCCAATTCTCCTTACTGAGTTCTTTTCTCCACCTACGGTACGCGGAAATATTACATCTTCGCACAGACCTAAGCGAGAGAAGAGGCATAAAGGTAATGTTCATTTTGTAGAAGTGATTAGAGGAAGAAGGCGTATCTCACATGGTACTAAAACGTTGGGAGGATTTAAACCTGCTGGTTCTAAGTACCTGCTAGAACGCGATGGTAAAGAGAAGTATCCTTTGCATGTTCTTTTTGCTCCTTCACTTTCACAAATGGCAGGTCATGTGATTAATACAGACAAATCTGTTCAGTATGCAATCAATAACATCTACACTCTTATTGAGAATAAAATTTCTTTATGATTGAAACTGCAGCAGCTATTCGCTCTACATTAGAACTTATTGGAACAGAGCTAGAATTTGTAGCAGGGACTATATATGGCATCCCTGAGCAAAAATTAGTAGATATTTCTGATTTCGGTTCTCCATTTGAAGTAATAAAAAATGCTTATTCTTTCATAGTAGCTGCAAGTGATTTAAAGGAGCTCGGTGTAGTTGAAGGCAGTGAATTTTCTATATTGGTTTTCAGCAGGAAATTTACCTTTTCTGCTGGAACTTATACTGAAGACTTCAATGGATGGGCTAAATTACTTGTAACTATGTTAGGAGTTCAAGATGTTTGAAGAATCAGTTTTGATTGAATTAATTGAATCTAAAACAGGTTTTGTATGTAAACCTACGACAGATCAAACAGTTCAAGCTTTAGATTCTATAGCAGCTCCTCGCGTATACGTTGGGCATAAAGGAATAAAGGTGAAACATCCAGAGTTTCTATTTGCCAATGGCTACGAAGAGTATGACAATCCAAAGATTCTTATCACAAAGATTCAAGTGATTTGTTTGCGTAGTGTGTTTGTAGAAACTATTCAAAGCGTTCAGAAAGCTTATGAAAATTTCTCCCCAATCAACTATGCAGACTACTCTAAGCTGTTTTTTATTAATGGAGATGTGCTTGCAACAACTGAAAGTAGTATTTGGTACGAAGAAGAAGTTGGTTTAATTTATCCTCCAATAGTTTAATTCCAGCATTGCTGGTAGGAAAGAATATGGCAGTATACAAAGTTAATGAGGATGGGAATGTAGAAGTAATTAGGGCTGCTAAATCTCAAGGAGAATTAGAAGCCTTAGTACAAGCTAAGCAAATTGCTGAAGGCATTACTCCATCCCCTTGCATTAAAGACACCTTGGCAGTTGCTACTGGCAAGAATAAATCTAAACACGTTGGAGAAGGTTAATGGCTCAACTTGCTAAATTTGATGTAAAAGCTATTGCGTTGTTTGCTTGCCAGCAAATAGCAGATGGTGTTCCAGTAAACAATGCGGCTCCTTCTGGCACCATTACTACTACTGTAGGTTCTGCAGCTGTAGTTGGAGTGGGCACATTATTTTTAACCGAATTAGCGTTGTATAGCTATATCTACAATGCTGCAGGTACTGCAATTATTGGGCAAGTAATTGCTATTGCAGATGATACACATTGTACTTTAGATGCAGTAGTTCCTGCTGTTGCTATTCCACAATCAGCAGGTGTTCAAGCAGTTGATACTGCAGTAACAGGTACTGCTTGTAGATTTGGTCTCGGCCCTAAGAACGCTATTGCAGCACTGAACTTGAAGTTCTCTCAAGAAATCGTTACAGAATCTATGCAATATTCTGGTGATGAGTTAGACAGAGATGAAGTAACAGACGTTACTGATACTTATGCTAAATTTGACTTCGAAGCTCGTATGCCGTCTCGCGGCACTATGGCAGGAGCTTCTCCAGTGGAGCTTGAAATTCCATTAGCAGACTGGTATCAAGCTTGTGGTATGGGATTAGTGCTTGGCGTGGGTTACTACCAAATTACTAACAGTCTGGCATCTAATGCCTACCTTACTGTGGAAATTCGTAGATCATCTCCAGACCTTGCTTCTGCTAATGAGCAAAAAACTTATACCTGTTCTGGCGTTCGCGGTAGTATGGATTTAGATTTGAAAGTAGGTAGCAAACCTAAATTCAAATTTAATATGATGGGCAACATTGATGCTATTTCGCAGAAAATGACGTTGGTTCCAAACTTCCGCAATATGAAGTTTGATATTTCTCCAGGTATTAAGAGTTCTACTACCATTCTGACGGAGTTAACTCCTTGGACTTCTGGCTCTGTACCTGCGTTAGTCGGCACTAGCAATTTTTGCTTTAGTAATATAGCCTTCCCAAATATTTCTGGTTGGGAGTATGCTCGTTATCTGCTAACTTGCGGAGATGGCTGGAACAAAAAAGCACAGCCTTCTGATGTAACGTTGACCATCTTGGAGGATTCTGCTAATGCAACTTTTGAACCTTATTCCGAGATTGAAACAGACTATTTGACTACAATTCGTTATGCAGATCAAATAGCTGTTCCAACTGCAGGCAAACAGATAGAAATTCAGATTCAAAAAGCTAAACTCACTAAAGTAACTCAAAGTGAGATTGCAGGTTCTACTGGACTTGATCTTGGAATGAGAAACATCAATACAACTAGCATTAAATTTTACTAATCACTCCTGAAGGGTGACCCACTCAATGCAGGTTCTATTCAGTCGGAGCCTGCATTTTTTTTAATTTCTGAGGAGAAATAAATGGCTACTATTAGATTAAAACTGCAATCACCTACTATAGAACTTTCCGTAAAAGCTCGTGATGCTTCTGGCAATTCAGAAGTATTTAAAATGGGCTTCAAACGTTACGATGTGGAAGGTACTCGCAAAAAATTCAAAGAACTTACAGATATTCAACAAAGAATAACTGAAGATTCGCCAAGTACGGAAGAGTTAGACAGGTTTGTTTTAGCAGAAGTTGTCTATGTGAAAGGAATGGCTATTGATGTAGAAGAAGCTGGCATTGAAAAGACAATTAACATTTCAGATTCCAGAACTTCAAAACCTGTTGAGACTCTGTGGGCGGATGGGGTTGAGTGCAAAGACCTCCTCACTTCTGCAGCTCTGACTAGTGCGCCCTACAGAGTCGCTATACTTGAGGCAATGCAAAAAGCTTTCTTGAACAATGATTATTCAGAAGCTAAAGTGGGAAACTAATTGAGGCAGGTAATGCTTTAGGAAAAGAGGTTCTTTCTTTTTCTGCAAAAGCTGCGAAAGAGAAAGAAGTTGAAGAAGATGCAGCACTCGCTGAATTATTTTCTGAAAGCAATGAAAAGATAGGAGATGAAGAAGAGGAGGATTCTGAGGAAGAAATTCTCCTTTTTCTTTGGGAGGAGCATCTTCCTATTTTTGAACTATTCAAACTGATTCGTGTTTACTTTCTTACAGATTATGCTGTAGATACTGCCCTACTAGTGTATTTGATAGAAAAGAACAAATTACCTCCTGAAGAGACGCTCTACCACATTGCATATCTTCGCGCAGGTTATTTAGAAACCCTCCTACTAGGAACAAGGAAATGACAGATAAAACTCTTACAATTAAGATTCATACGGATTTAGGAGATGCGGTTGCTGCGCAGAATACACTGCAAAAAGCTATTCATGGTACAGGAGCAGCGCTTCAGCAGATAAGTACAACTGCTAAAAATGTTTTCGACGGGACTACTAATGATTGGAAAACTGAATACGATCATATTATAAAAGTT
>Ga0066404_1000168_pt1 | contig 13223 bp, 19 predicted proteins | sample LakWasMeta4_LOW4_2_FD_59491 | JGI IMG/M metagenome (GOLD analysis project Ga0066404, IMG submission 59491) | Freshwater sediment methanotrophic microbial communities from Lake Washington under simulated oxygen tension - Sediment Metagenome 4_LOW4 | ecosystem: Environmental > Aquatic > Freshwater...
ATCACGGAAATACTCTCTAGCAAGAAGTGTGTAAAGGTCTTCTCCACTCTCCAGAATATCAATCAATTCATGGCAGGCTGAGATTGCCGCTACATTCCAAGCATCCGATGCAGCTAGGTCTATGTCAAAAAACTCCATGCCAGTATCAGGAAGAAACAACTGCTTGCTGTTAGGTAGATACTCACCGTTACGAAGTTTTTTACCTTTCGATATGACTTGTAGGTTTGTACCAGTTCCGAACGCATTAGCGTTACTACTAAAGCGATGTGTATCAGTACCGCATATATTATAAGAGCATCGTAGACGTTCATCAGTATCCAGTGTAAGTGCTTTCAGCCCACTTGCAGTTTTAGTCAATCGTTTATAATCTAGTAAAATATCTATAAACGGACGAATTAGTAGTTCCGTTTCCCACAGCTCTTTAAGAGTCTCCTCGTCGAGCGAGAGCACATTCTTTGTAGCTCCATGTTCATCAGTTACCTTCTTCCATACTTTCTTGCACCGGAACAATTCGTAGAATACCTCCTTCATCTGAACAGGTGAATTGAGATTGACAGGTTCTTCAAAAGGTTCTTGGAATTGTAGTTCTAAGTTCCTTGCACGACTAGTAAGCTGCATAATCTGCTTATCCCGCGTAACAGTGTCTAAGCGTATTCCGCGCTGCATCACGGAAGTGATGGCTGGAAGAACATCTTTAGTCTGGAAGCGCAGTACCTCCTGAATTGCTTCAGATGAATTAGAGTAAATCTCAATAAGTTGTTCTGCAATCTCAAAAGTAGTTACGCAATCTCGACAGTTGTAAATCCACCGCTCAACATCCGTAGCCCCTTTGTTTGTCTTTCCTTCATCCTTCCACCATTTGTGAATCTGGCAGTAAAGACTGGAAAGAAAGCCAAGGTTCTTATCCATAGTAGAGAACATAACGTGATTCATAATCATAGTGTCGTATTCTGGGGCAACAGGCATTAACAAGTTACGCCAGAAATACTGCATATCGTATGAGTAGTTTTGTCCTATATGTTCTACGTTTGGGTGGAGAAGTAATGTTCGGAGCAATTCACAGATTTCCACTTCTTGATGTTCATTCCAAAAGTGAGGAGAATACTTCGTTGCAAATGGGATACAGATTGCATCTTCTTTGCTCCAGGCAATACCCAAGCAATCGATGTAAGCATAACTCATTGTTTCTACATCACAAGCAAGTTTGATCTTTCCTCTTGTAGCTCTATGTAGCAATCCGTAAAGTATGTCTTTACATTCTTGAAAATAATCTTCTTTGTCTTTACCTTCAACTTGATACCAGAATATTTCCTTACGTTTGAGTAAGTGCTCTACCTCCCCAAGTATAGCCGCAGCTGCAACTTTTTTAATTCTCTTCAAATCCCAATTAACCAAGTACTGCAAAGCTGGAAGCTGGAATTTACTATTCAATGGAAGGATTGGCATAACTATGCAATCAGCAGGGTAGTCCCACCATTCGGAGAGCTGCAAACTACTTGCTCGCCACTTCATCAACGTGCCGTAGGACGACTTTGCAGTGTCTTTATAGCTGGTAAGTCCGGTTAGAAAGTACAATGCCCACTTGCCAGAGCAGATGATTAGCTTCGGTTTGCTTTGTTTGATCTCATCCCGCAGTCGCTTCAATTCGTTGTAGGCATAATCCAGAATAAAAGTATTCTTCTCCGAACCCCAAGGAACATAGCCTTCTACTGGCAGCCCCTTTCTCCAGAAGATTGCAGATAGTTCACCAGCGTCTGGGCGGAAGTTGAAACAGTACGTTGCATGGATAGCTCCGCGAGGAATATCTGCTCCTTGCAGAGCTTCAAACTCCCGCTTTGCATTTTGGGAGGAGTAACCAGCTTCCTTTTCAACTTCGTTTGCCTGCGGGCAGTCACTTAGGAATAGGACTGGACAGTTCCGTAAGAACTTAGACGAAGGAACGAATTGAAGTAGGTCTTCATTGATCATGTTCTATCTCACGTAGTTCAGAAGTTACTTGATATTCTATTTTCATAGCAGATTCACTTTTTCAAAAGTTTAGTTCTTTCCACCGCACGCCCATATGCTACTTTGTCCGCCTCAATACCAGTGCAGCGCAACTTTAACTCGTCGCAAGCAACAATAGTACTACCACTTCCACACATAAAATCAATCACAGTGTCGCCAGGGTAGCAGGAATTATTTAATAGAATCTTAAGCCCTTCTGGTTCCTTAGCTGCACCGTGTATTTCTGTTCTGGCGGTACTAACTTCAAAGTAAGAATCAAGTTGATGATGTGATTGCTTTCCTCCTCTCCAAGCAAAAATTACATATTCTACATTCTTTCTAAAAGTGAAGCCTGGAACGGGGCAACGTGCTCCATTTATCTTTATCCAATGAATAGGAAAGGATTGTACATGCCACTGATTATCTTTAGTTCCTGCATCTTCTATCCACTGTTTAATTTGGTAAAATTTAGACAAATCGCAGAAAAGATACATATGCGCTTCACGCTTTAGAAGGCGAGATACTTCTTTAATAGCTAATGGTAGGATTCTTTCAAATTCTTCTTTAGTATCTTCATAGTCATGGAATCCGGTATCTCTTTTAGCTACGCCAAATTTGTGGGCTTCAATTCCATAGATAGGGTCGCATAAGCAGACATTGAAAGAAGCATCCTTCATCTTTTTCATTTCTTCCAGGCAATCTCCATTAACTACAGTATGTCTATCACCACGTAGATCTTTACCTTGTGCATGTGCCAACTTTCCTTGTAAAATTTTTCTATTTTCTACTTCAAGAAGTTTAAGAGCTTCTTTCTTAGTAGGAGCTTTATTTAATTTCTTAGCCATTTCTGGGTCTTGCAATGCTTCATCTAATCGTAGATTGTCCTTTGTGCGAGTTAGATAGCCTGAATCACTTCTACCATGTAGCTCAAGACTAGCAGCTTTTGTTGCTTCTTCAGTTATCTGTAATCGATTTGGACTATTCAAAAGGTTGAGCATGTGCCCTAAACTAGGACGAACTTTTGGAGTATCTTCCTCTTCATCCCAATCTTTTGACAATTCTTTCGCATCAACATCCTCTGGTATGTTTGGTTGCGCAGACAGTTTTGCTTCTTTAGCTGCATTGATCTTAAGTTGCTTCAGCTTTACTATTCTTGCAACAAGTGCAGCTTGCTCTTGCCAAGTAAAAGCTTCTCTTGCACCATTCTCCACATCCTCTGCAATCAGCAATTCAAGAGCGTCAAATTCTGTTTCAACTCGTATTGCAGGAATAGTACCCAATGGTATAGCACTACCAGTAAAGTTAATGCTTGTTCCTGTTTCATGTAATGAAGTTATTACTTTTAACCTACGCTCTCCAGTTAGAAGAGAATTATCTTTTAGAATGATAATCGGGTGCAGAAGTCCAACACTTGTACATATTGCTTCTTCCAATTTGCTAAGACCTTCTTTTGTAAATTCTTTTCTTGCTCTTTCTTTCACAACTACATCATTTGTAGGAATGAAGACTACACGGTCTATTGTTATTTCAGACATATTACTTACCCATTAAAAGAAGAAGTGAACGGCAAAATAATTGCCGTTCGAGTTTCAGCTAATTACTAGCGCAGCTTATAATTTTGCTATACTGGCAATATAGGCTTGGGTTATTACTACAGGTTCTCCATCATCATCCAACTCCTTCGTTTTGCGTGGGCGTTGTTTCACTTTAACAAAAGCTTCTTTACCCACAATATCATCAGAGAGCTGTGCCCAGAAGCGAATCCAGCCAGCAGGCATTTCCCATCCAGTAGATTTTAACCATTTGATTAAGCGGCCAAATTCAGGATTGGAGTCTTTCTCCACTACCCAGACTTGTTGATCTGCTTCAGCTTCCATATTCAAGCAAGAAGCGTGGTCGAGGTTCAAGAAGATGCTTTGATCAACGAATACTTTGTCCATTCTGGTTTCTTCACGAGCTTCTTCGCTGTCAATTTCCCAACGTATCTGCAATGTGAAGTAAGTATCTTCTCCAGACGCGAAGCTAGAACGACGCACCGATTTAATAGATGCTGGAGATTCTAGTGCTGGACAAGGAATGGATTCAGTAGCAAACTCGGTATCTTGAGCAATTGCAATTTCATCTTCGATCATATCTAAAAGTGATTGAGCCATTTTGTAGTTCCTATTTAATTTAAGTTTAAGTGTTTAGTGTTTAGTTTACTGGTTTGTAGTTTATGTTTTATGTTTTAGTGTATACTCCTATTTTGCTGATTTAAAAAATTGACGATAATCCTGCTCAAGCTCCTCCTTGATTGGAAGATTCCTGCCGGAACATACCGCAGTACGATGTTTAGTTGCCCAAGTATACTTCTTGGAGTCGTACTGTGAATAGACAACATCCGAGAAGTTACTTGCTATACAACCATTCAGAGCTTTACCTAGATTCAATGGATAAATCTTAGTGGCTCCGGTTATTGCATCTACTTCCTTATCTGGATGGGCAAGCAGCACTACGTTGCATTTAAGGGTTCCAGTAATGTAGCTAATGAAGAACTTAATAAATCCCTGCATTTGACCCCATTCAGGTTGCGTTGGGGGTTTTGTTCCACATACTGCTGAACGAATCTCGTCGCACACCACGGTAAGAGAATCAACTACTAAGGTAGTATCAATCCCCCATTCGTTCACATTACCTACGATTTCTCCTGTAAGAATGTCGGTGAACATACTTGCCCCTTCACAGATATTTCTGAAGCCTTTGTTATCCTTCCGGTGTTTATCCTTTGACTTTATAATCACGTCTATCTCCGTCTTCAACATCGTGTCGATTACATCAAGCATGTTTGCCATAGATAGGGCAGGACGCTCTGGTACGCAGACCTTTAAATCTACTTCGTCTTTATCAATTTTGTAGAGAGCAAGGCCAGCATTGATACCTGCCATAGCATTGTTGTCGGCGGAGAGGAATCTAACTTTCTGCCCAGCAAGTAGGAGAGTTGCTACGCTGGCGGTTTTACCAGTTGCAGTGTCTCCTACGTTCAGTGCTTTGAAGCCTAGTTCCGACTTAGGCTCCAGGATAGGATATTTACTCATGGTATGTCTCCTGCATAAGAGTGTTTAATTCCTCCAGATATTCAGAAAGCAACTGCCGTTTATGCTGCTCAGGACGCCAAATGTACTGCTCATAAGTTCCTTCTAAGAAGCGTTCACCATTTGCACTCTTGCAGGTATCAATCAAAGAGCAACCTTTGCCATAGTCAGTGCAGGAACTGCCCCAATTACCTGAGAAGAACTTCTCTGGTTCAGTTTCACCATGCTCTAAGTAGGCAGTATACTGCGTCAGCATATGCTGCACAGTCCGTACCATATCCCGTTCCCAGTTATCTACTTCGTATTGACTGCGAGCAGTAATTGCTTGCTGGTGCTTAATGCTTTCAATATTGGAATAGAACTTCTGTTTGGTATCCTCATTAGTAGAAGTGCTACTTGGCAAACAGATACCGCGAATAATTGCACCAGCAAGGTTCTGCAAGATTGGTATACCTGATTGCTGCCCAAGCCATTTGTAGCCAGTAAACTGCCCGCGAGTTTCCCATTGAGAAGCCCAACCCTTCGAGAAATAACTACCAGTAGTTTTTTCGTCAACCATATAGATTCCACCAGCGTAGCTAGCTAGCATATCAAGTCGGCCAGAGAATAGCAAGGGAAGCTTAAGAGTCGGATGCAGAATCGGATTGCCTTGCAAGTCCAGAATAGGAGAGAGCAAGCTGTATTCTACTGCGTAGCTACTATCTTCTAACTTCAATGGCTGCACATCATCGAAACGTAGGTCGTATTGGTTAAAGTAGCTCTCCAATGCAAGCTGCATACGGCCCAGGGACTTAGCAGGTTTCCAAGGGTCGTAGAAATCTCCGTAAGCTTCTGTCAAGGCTTCGATACCAACTTCAATATAGTTTGGGTCTTTGTCAATGTAGTAAGCATTACGGCCTTTATGGATACCATGTGCAAATGCCCCTCCTGCAATAAGATCAATACTCTCTGGAGCATTGAAGTGTTGAATGTATCTGCGAAAAGCGCGAATCTCACAAGATTTGGCTTCTGCTAATTGTGTTGAATCCCATACTAATGGGAAGAAATTTTTAATATTCATTAATGTCTCCTCAGACGTTCTTACATTAAATCTTCGATGATGGGTAAAGCTTTCTTAGGCTTACTAACACGAGGTTTTGCAGGAGCTTTCTCCTTTACTACTTTTGGTTTAATAACGACAAATGCCTCCTCACGACTAACACGATACCACATAACAATGTTGTGCAATTTTTCTTTGGTAGGTACAAAGCTCCCTTTCATAATATCCGCACGATATTCTGCAATAAGCAGCTTCAATGCACGGAACTGTTCATCGGAAATACTGCGGGAAGTTGCTGTTTTATCTAACTCCTCAAGAGCTGTTTGAAAAGCTTCGGTGGAAGGTTCCAGGATTGCTACAGCAGTGCTAGCACCTGTTGCTTTTGCATTGGCTATGAAATTTGCTATGCTCATACTATCCTCTAATTAAAGTTAGTTCGCAGCTGGCTCTTGAACACGCAGTGTAGAGCATCTTGTATGCCAGCAGCGGTGAACGATTAGCTCCAGATAGAATATCAACCACATTCACAATTACCGAAGGTATTGTTGCTCCCTGCGCTCTATGCGTTGTAATAGCATAGCTGTGCTTCACTTGTGCAAATACTCCAGCAAATGCGTGCCACTGTTCCCACTGCGTGCGTTTCACACTGCCAGACTTACCTTCTAAAGATTTACTAATCTTCATCTTTAGTTTGCTAAGTAGTGCTTGCCCTTCTTTAGTAGGAATCCAAGCAACTTCCTCAGCACCTGCTTCTATGCGCACTTTGCACTTATAGCAAGGAATATTATACAAGGACTCTTTAGCTACACGAAGTACTTCAGCTTTAGAGTTAACTGAAGCTCCAAGCTTGATTTGTTTGTTGCCTGCCAACTTAGTAGTATCTTCTGGAAAGGTTCCAACCATCAACGGCTTAGTAAACAAGATTTGGTCGGTAGGTAAATATGCTTCAGTTTCAGCTAACTGCTTGCCAAATATGCCTTGACGTATCTTCGCATTGATTGTATCTGCTACAGAATTACGCCAGTTGATTATCCGTAATTCACCACTGAGAACTTTCTCCAAAAACTCTGGGTTATCCATCCCACGGTAGAAATTAGGAGTGGTTATGCTGCGTATCTCGGAAGGTACTCTTGGAAGCTTCTTAACGGGAGAATCAATAACCTTTCTCAGTAATGTACAAAACTCCAGAATTGCTCCTTTGTTGCGAACTACTTTGTGCAGTTGCACAGTTAGTAAGCCTTGCTCGAAGATTGGAGAGATTCCATTGTTAGCCTCTACCGGCGGAAGCTGGTATTCATCTCCAAGCCACAAAGTTCTCATACCAAGACGAAACACATAGTTTACAATTAAGTTATCTGCAGCTTCATCTTTAGCTTTACCGGCCATAGACGCTTCATCAATAACAAGTAAGTTACTTTCGGCAATACACTCAGGTAGTTGACCTTGAATGAACTTGGCTGCTTCCTGCCCTGTGTATGGAATTAAACCAAGAGCTGAATGAGTAGTACGCACATTTTTCAATCCAGATAGTTCTAGTTGCCGCGCGGCTTCATTAGTAGTAGCTGTAAACAAAGGACAAGCTTTTTGCAACTGCTTGGTAAAATACTTTACTAGAAATGTTTTACCACATCCAGCAGCAGCACTAACTACGCAGTTATAATAATCTGGATGATCTTCTGGAAGATTCCACCAAGCCAATAATTCCTGCATACCGCGTTCCTGATCTTCCGTAAGAGTTACAGATGGAGCGGTTAATTCAGAAATCACTGTAATAAGTCCTTACTATTGGATATAAAGTATGTTTCAAACTCCTCCTTCAATCCTTTACTTGCAATGAAGGATTCCATGCAATCATGCAATCCTTTATTATTTATTGTAGAAAGGGCACAATTGAGTATCCACTCTGCCATAACGCCTCTATCCAATTTACCTTCTTCGGCTCTAGAAAAGCGAGGGCGTAAAACTGTAGTTAGTTTTACCCAAATTGATGTAGGAAGGCACGTGCTAACTTTAGTAGCACTTGTAGTAGGTGTAATAAGTTTATTTAACTCTGGGTCGTTCATTTTGCATCATTCCTTATATATAGGCGATTAAATTGCCGCTAAACGGGGTTTAAAGCGTGTTTTGAGTGACCTATTATCCATGTTCGGCATAGGCTAATCAATAAGAATATTAAGAATCCTATAAATAATTTTTTTAAGTCATTCTAAGTCATTGATTTAATTGGCAATTTATTTATTCATAATTGTAATAATAGGACACAGGTGTCTTGTATTCATATTATGAATAAAGTATAATGGACACCTAGCCAGAATTTAAGGCTAGATAACAGAGCAGTAACTAACCTAGGAGTATCCCATGTTAAACAAAGAAAGAGTACAAGCAGAGATTGCACAAGTGCGTGAGCAGTATGGGCAAGGTCTTTGCACAAAGATAGAAGCTTTGGAAGCAATGCAGGGGGCAGTTGATTGTGAGATAAATAATCATATAATCGAAGAAGATTCGTATCCGGTTATTTATCCTGATGATGCCGCAGATTATTACAAAGCAGGCACATTGCTTTTGCATCTAAAAGCTATTGAAAAGTTTAAGAATAGTATCTCCTTTGGAGATATTCTGCAACATAGACTACTTTAGTTTAATCAAGTTAACCATTGCACTGCACTGCAGTGGTTAGCGATTGATGAAGACTTTTTCATCGTAAATTTGGAGAATAAAGATGGCACAATCAGTAACAAAAGAAATTCTCGAAGCAGCATTGGCTACACAAGCGTATCTGCACTTCGAACACAAGACCCTTCAGAACGCAGATGGTACTCGTCAGCGTGCCCGTGCAAATGGAGCAATGAAAACTTGGAAACGCACTCCAGAGAGCTTCCGACTGCCAATCAAGAGAGGACTCCGTGAATATGGAGCTATTACTGAAAATAATATGAATGAGTGGGAGTTACTATAATGAGAACATCAATGCAACGCAGTTATTCACAAGGCTACGGAGCAATCCGAGCCTTATCCAACAATGAAATTATGCGAATAGCTCCAAGCGTATTCGCAGAGGAGGCGCACAGCAGCAGAAGTGACAAGTATGCTTACATCCCAACTAGTGAGATTCTGGTAGCACTTCGTAAGGAGGGATTCGAGCCTTACACAGCGCAGCAGTCTAGGAGCCGCATTGAAGGCAAAGCAGAGTTTACCAAACACATGCTCCGCTTTCGCCATGTATCTCAAATAATTGCTGCACAAGTTGGTGCGGAAGTAAACGAAGTAGTCTTAGTGAATAGTCACGACGGTACTTCTAAGGTAAACCTATTTGCAGGCATGTACAGGTTCGTCTGTTGTAATGGATTGATGGTTGGTGATTCAGTACGGGAAGTAGCTTTTCCTCACCAAGCACTTACTCTGGATAACGTTATTGAAGGCAGCTATCGAGTGCTGGATGAGTTAAATGGTATCTCCTATTTAAAGGAAGAAGCTAAGTTGATTGAACTCTCTCGCAGTGAGTACCGTGCTCTAGGCACACAAGCACTGCAGCTTAAGTTCGACTTAAATGACTTCCGCCCAAGTGTGGAAGCTATTCTGCAACCTCGTCGACATGAAGATGTACCGCATACCTTGTGGAATACCTTCAATGTCTTGCAGGAGAATATTCTGCGTGGTGGCGTCCCAAAGACTGTTAATCCTCCTAACCATCGGCTGGGTACTACCAGGGAGACTACAAACATAAATGATTCTGTGAAGTTGAATCGGGGATTGTGGAATTTGCTGGAAGGTGTCTTCGTGGATAAGATGGGCTTGGAGGAATTACTATGAAAGCACAAATACAAACACAAAAACATAGTTTAAACCTTCCAGGATTTGAAGGCACTCTTGGTATGTCATTGCAAGATGCTACATCAGCAGCTAACTATTGGACAAAAGTTTCAAAGGTTTACTGCTGCGCAATTCCTAACCCAGACCCACAGTGGTCAGTAGCGCAGGGTAAATCTTGGGTAGTTTCTAACTGCTATCATCCCTTCTAAATAATCTTTTGTCCTAAGCATGACGCAAAACTGCTTAAGGTATTTTATGTCAAATTCACTAGAAGAGCAAGTACATATCATTGCAGAAACTGTTGCAAAGATGTTAGATACAGCGCAATACAACAAGCGGGTAGATGGGGAAAACTACCAACACGTACAGACCATGAAAAGGATTTTCAAAGGATTGCAGGCTACTGTAACACGTCTTACCAATACTTACCTAATAGTGCAGGATGATCTTGCAGCTCTTGCAACACGGCTGGAGAAATTGGAAGCAGCGCAACTAGCTGAATTAGGAGACGGGAAATGATCAAATTCACTCCTGAACAAGAAGCAATAGTGCAGTCTTTAAAAGACTTTAAACCACAACTAACTCCTGGAGGATGCTATGCGGTGATGACAACCAGCGAACTACACCATATGCGTAGCGAGGAGTTTATTCAACTTTGTGAAGAGCTAATTCCAACGCATCATGACTTAATTGTAGCGTATGCAATGCGTAAGGGTAGTTACCTTGGAGATGCAATTAGAAAAACTCTTACTAAATATATTCAGGAAACCTATGTTACTGTTGCAGTGGCTGAATTGAAAGAAAAGTATCCTTCATTTTTTAAACATTCTGCTGGAGATTATTGATGCTTATTCATAAAAATCTTAGAACCTTCTTAGCAGCCAATGGCTGGAAAGAGTTTAAAACTTTTGCTCCAACTTGGCCGGAGATTACACACGAAGGATGGGGCAAGAAACTTCTTGGAGATGCCCAACTAATTCTTAGCTACACTGCCTTAACTATCCATGGCAATCTAAACCAGTTTGTTTCCATAGATATTAAACTAGAGGTGAATGGTGTTTGGTATAACCTGCAAGCATATTCTATCTCTCCAGAAGAGTTTATGGAAAAACATGTAGAAATTGAAGATAAATTAATTGTATTGAGGAGTAGATTATGCCTTTAACAACTATAGACACTAGGGTAGCTGTATTTAGATACATAGAGCACAACTTTGAATGTGTGTACTCAGAATCTATGGACGAAGCTACTGATTTGATCAGAGTATCAGATTACATAGATGTAACATTTGTTCCTAGAGCAGAAGAAGAGATAATTCCTGCTATCGTAGCCAGCTTAGATAAAGAAGCAAACAAGATTCTGGAAGAGGCTCTACAGAAGCTTAATAAGATAGCGGAACGTAGAGCGGAAATATTACAAATAACTTTCATGCCTAAGGAGACATTATGACTGCCTTGCAAGCAATAGTCTGGATAGGAAGTGCACTGCTTCCTTGCACAATTATTTTAATTATCATCCTCTAGGAGGAATTATGGCAGTAGTAACTAAATATCAAACAGCTGATGGAATGTTATTTAATACACCAAAAGCAGCAAACAAACATGAAGGACAGCTTCGTGACTTCAAAAAAGTAAAGGAGATAGAAAAGACTATTTTATCTTTTGATATAGACTGGTCTGCGCCGGATACAAGGCATTTAGCTGATTTATTACTCCGAGAGTACCCTTGTATGATAGATGATGAAGAGGAGGCGCGCAATGTTTGAATCAACCATAGCAAACCTGCTAGCTAGTGCAATCATCATTGCTACCTTTGTGCTGACCTTTGCTGGTTGGCTTGGAGGGCAGTAAGCCCTGCTGCACAAGGATGTGTAAAAACTAATTTAATTTAATTTTGGAGAAAACAATGAATAAAGAACTTAAAGAAGCAATAGATGCAGTTATCTGCTCCACAATATGTAATAGTTTGGATACTCCAAACCTTGCTTTTGAAGTTAAGCGCAGACTTCACGAAGGTATTTTAGAAGCAGTATGGGATTTCTTACATAAGAATCCTGCTAAGTATGCTGCTGCATTGCAATCAACAATGCAGGAAACTTCTGTCAAAGATACGCCTATCCTTACCGCAAGAGATGCAAGATCTGCTACCCTCCAAGCTCGTACTTGGGAAGGATTTCTTCGTGCCGTGATGGATGATATTGGATATCAAACAAGAGGAGGACTGAACACCATGACAATAACTGAGTATTCTACTGACTACAAAGTAGAATATTTTCCAAAATTAATAGGGTTCTTACACTCTATGGGATATGAAGTTACTCAAAGTGAACATCCTGAAATACGTAGAGTCGGTTCAACCAAGCGCGTAAAACTTTCAATCTGTTGGTAAACATTATGGAGCTTCGGCTCCCACCCTTTGGAAAATAAAATGACTACAATAAAAATTATTAAGCCACATAAGTATTTATATTTGGTAGATAGAACTTCTAGACTATGCACAGAAGCTCCTTGCGAAGAAGCCTTTTTAGTTACTATAGTGAAGGTTGAGCTACAATGGGAGGCAAATAAAGAAAATTGGGATAAAATAGGAACTAATCACCGAATAGATGATGGAGTATGTGTACGTGATAATGGGCTTACACAAGCATGGGCAGTTAGAATCGCATCGCTACAGGCGTTACAAGACTTTGTAGCAAAATATGGTAAATGCGTTATAGACAGGTATAACGTGTTTAACAAAATTGAAATATATGATGTCTACAGAGAGTAGTTCTGTTTGGTAAACTCCACACAATAAAAAACCCCGCTAACCGTAGGAACTTAATCTTCGGTTGCGGGGCTTCTACCCTAACACTGGCTGTTAGGCTGCCTTACTACTCGATGCGGGGGTGGGTAGGTTTAAATCAATGCAGCATCAGATTCTGCAAATTTACCAGCTGCCTCAGCTTTAGCTTGTGCACGTTCTGCTTTAAAACGTTCGATGCGTGCTTTAACAGCTTTTTGATCCATTCTGTTCTTGTTGGTAACTTCATCTGAACCAAGAATTAAAGCCTTGATAACTTCAAATGATCTTGATTCTTCATCAAATTTGAAATTGCCTTCTGCGTCCACAGCTTCATTTCTCAATTCAAAATAAGCACGAATTAAGTCACTCAAACCTTTTGTAGATTTGTCTGCTTTTTCACGGGTAGGAATCACGCCAGACATCAGAGCAGTAATCGCTTGCTCAATCCCTAATTCAAAATCTTCAGGATGTGTACCTTCTTTATCTTGATAGACACCGGCAATAGAGTTGCCAACAAATTCCTTCAAGCCGCG
>Ga0066404_1000172_pt1 | contig 13014 bp, 8 predicted proteins | sample LakWasMeta4_LOW4_2_FD_59491 | JGI IMG/M metagenome (GOLD analysis project Ga0066404, IMG submission 59491) | Freshwater sediment methanotrophic microbial communities from Lake Washington under simulated oxygen tension - Sediment Metagenome 4_LOW4 | ecosystem: Environmental > Aquatic > Freshwater...
TATTAGGTAGTTCGTTTTTGCTAGTGAGTTTTCAGTTGGCGGCGGCAGAGGGCATGTGGATGCCGGATCAATTGCCGGAAATCGTCGGCCCGCTTAAAAAGGCAGGCTTGCAACTGGCCCCGGAACAGCTGGCCGACTTGACCGGTCAGCCGGTCGGTGCAGTCATCAGTCTTGGCGGGTGCACGGCCAGTTTTGTTTCGCCGGAGGGTTTGGTCATTACCAATCATCATTGTGCGACCAATCAGATTCAAATTAATTCCACACCAGGAAAAAACCTGCTCGAAACTGGCTACAACGCCGCCACTCAGGCCGATGAATTAAGCGGCGGACCAAATGCCCGGGTGTTTGTTACCGAGGCAATTACCGACGTGACCAGCACAGTCAAAGGAAAGTTAACGGCGGATATGGACGGCGCCGCCCGCGACAAGGCAATCGAAGCGGTTGGCAAAGTGCTAGTCGGCGAATGTGAAAAAACACCGGGTTATCGATGCCGCATGTCGAGGTTTTTTGGCGGATTGCAGTATCGTCTTTTCAAACAACGCGAAATCAAGGATGTGCGCCTGGTTTATGCGCCACCGCGTTCGGTCGGGAACTATGGTGGCGAAGTCGACAACTGGATGTGGCCTCGTCACACCGGCGACTTCACGTTTTTTCGTGCCTACGTCAGCCCGACCGGCGAATCGGTCGCGTTCGACAAGGCCAACGTACCGTATCGCCCAAAAGAGTTTTTGCGTATCGATAGCGATGGTTTGAAGAAAGGCGACTTCGCGATGATCGCCGGTTATCCAGGCAGTACTGCGCGTTATGCCCTGGCACCGGAATTTGCCAATACGGCAAGCTGGAGCTATCCAACACGCGTCAGGAATTTCAAGGATGTTATTGCCCTGATCGAAGAAGCAGGCAAAAGCAGTGAAAGCGTAAAAATCAAGTATGCGCCGACACTGCGCGGCCAGTTGAACACAATGAAAAACTTTCAGGGCCAGCTCGATACTTTCAATAAAACCAATTCCGTCGCACAAAAGAATCGCGAAGAAGCCGATGTGCTGGCCTGGCTGGCCAAGCAGGGCAAGAAAGGCGAGTCTGCCTTGGCAGCCCACAAGGAACTGCTGAAGCTGTTCGAGGAGCGCAAAAGAGTCCAGGCACGCAACACCGCGATTGGCGGCATGGGCGGCTTGTACGGTACGGTACGTTCGCTTTATCGCCTGGCGATTGAAAATGAAAAACCCGACGGTCTGCGTATTCCTGGTTACCAGGTTCGCGATATGGCAAATTTCAAGGGTTCGATAGACACCTTCGAAAAAAGATTTGAAGTGGCGATGGACAGGAAGATCCTGAGTTACTGGCTGCAACAATACATTGCACTGCCCGCTGCCGAACGGCTGCCTGCACTCGATAAATGGCTCGGTGGCAACGATATCGCTGCGGTCAACCGCAGCCTTGATGCGCTTTATGCCAATACCCGATTGACCGATGCCGCCGAGCGCAGCAAGTGGTTGCTTGCATCACGCAAGCAATTTGAAAGCAGCAATGATTCGATGATCAAGCTGGCAGTCGCTTTGATGCCAACCATGCTCGAACTGGAAGAAGAAGAAAGACACGATGCCGGCAACGACGTGAAATTTCGCCCGCACTATATGCAAGGGGTGATTGATTACAATCGAAGCCAGGGGCGTGCGGTTTATCCCGATGCCAATGGCACCCTGCGCATTACATTCGGCAAAGTCGTGGGGTATTCGCCACAGGAAGGGGTGGAGTACGTGCCTTTCACCAGCTTGACCGGTCTCGCGGCGAAGGCAACGGGTACGGAACCTTTCGATGCACCGCAAAATTTATTGAAGGCCATCCGGGAAAAGCAATACGGTGCTCGTGCCGTCACCGACATGGATTCGGTTCCGGTGAATTTCATGACCGATACCGATATCACGGGCGGCAATTCGGGTTCGCCGACGCTGAATTCGAAAGGCGAATTGGTAGGCTTGGCATTCGATGGCAATATTGAAAGCGTAGCCGCCAACTGGTTATTTGATCCGGATCTCAAGCGGTCCATCCATGTAGATATTCGCTATATCCTCTGGTTCATGGAGCAGGTGGAGCCGGCGCCGCGCTTGTTGGAAGAAATGAATGTCGGACGATAATTTCAAGCACGTTTAATCGAACAAAGCCGGGCTAGCCCGGCTTTGTTTTGCGTGAAATGAAGACTAAACATTTCAGCGGAATAGGAATATTCTGTCATCTGGCAAGAAGCAGGTGATAGACAATGAGAGTTAGATTCCACGGAGCCGCCGGTGAAGTCACCGGTTCATGCCATGAAGTTCACGCCAATGGCAAAATGATTTTGCTCGATTGCGGAATGATCCAGGGTAGCGAGCAAGACGAAAAACGCAATGAGCTCGAATTTCCCTTTGATATCAACAACGTCGATGCCGTCGTGCTTAGCCATGCCCACATCGATCACAGCGGCCGGTTGCCGCTGTTGATCGCCCGCGGTTATCGTGGTCCCATTTACACGCATGACGCCACGGCGGATTTATTGAAGGTATTGCTGGAGGATGCCGCGTCGTTGGCAATGATGGACGCCGAACGCGACAACAAGCATCGTCGCGAGGGCCATCAAAATCACAAGCCGCTGTTTACCAAGACCGATGTCGCCAACGTATTGAAACACGTCAAGGTGATGTCGTATGACGAGCCGCAGCATATTCTGCCAGGCGTCCTGGTTACCTTGCGTGATGCGGGGCATATTCTGGGTTCGGCCTCCGTCACATTGGAAGCCGAAGGAAAAACATTGCTGTTTTCGGGAGATCTCGGCCCGCTCGGAACGCCGATCCTTCGCGACCCGGCCATTCATCGCAAGGCAGACTTGGTATTGCTGGAGTCCACTTACGGCGGCCGTCTACATCGTTCACGCGATGCCACGGTGGCAGAACTGGGGGAAATTTTCGAACAGGCATGGAACGATGGCGGCAACGTGCTGATCCCCGCCTTTGCCGTCGGACGCAGCCAGGAATTGCTGTACTGGTTCGCCAAACATTTCGAAGAGTGGAATCTGAAACGTTGGCGAATATTTCTCGATAGCCCGATGGCCGTCAAGGTCGTCGATGTCGTAGACAAACACGTGGACTTGTTCGATGAGGACGCCAAGAAAGTCTGGGGTGGAAAAATACAGCCTTTCAATCTGCCCAATCTGCATTTTACGCCCGATGTTTCGCAGTCGCAGGAAATCAACAATATAAAACGCGGCGCGATCATCATTGCCGGCTCGGGCATGTGTACCGGTGGGCGCATTCGCCATCACTTGCGTAATCATTTGGGAAACAGAAAGCACCACATTATTTTCGTCGGTTACCAGGCAAATGGAACGCTTGGGCGCCGACTGGTGGATGGTGTCAGTACTGTGCGCATATTCAACGAGGAATTCAGCGTCAATGCCCAGCGCCATACCGTTGGCGGCTTGTCGGCACACGCCGATCAGGCCGGATTGCTGGACTGGTATGGGCATCTGGAAAACACGCCGCCTGTCGTACTGGTACATGGTGAAGACGATGCGCGACTGCTGATGAAAGAGGCCTTGGAGAAACGATTCGACGGCGATGTGCGACTGGCGAAGTCCGAGATGGAAATCGAGATCTAGGTTGCATGGCCCGAAAAGAAAAACGCCCCGTGACGGGGCGTTTTTTTATGCAAGCGTCAAACTTATTTTTTCCGTGCGGCAATCCATCGATCGATTTTTGCATCAAGCACCGAGAGTGGAAGCGAGCCGTCTTTCAGAATTTCATGGTGGAATTCACGGACATCGAATTTATTACCCAGTGCGGCTTTTGCACGGGCACGCAATTCGGTGATTTTCAGTTGTCCGGTTTTATACGCGAGTGCCTGGCCGGGAATGGCCATGTAGCGTTCGGCTTCCGCAATCGCATCGGTTTCCGACACGGCGGAGTTGTCGCGCATATATTTGATCACCTGCTCGCGTGACCAGCCCTTGTCATGCAGACCGGTGTCGACGACCAGACGGATGGCGCGCCAGAGTTCGCCCTGCAGGCCGCCGAAATACATGTACGGATCGGTGAATACACCCAGTTCCTTGCCGATGGTTTCGGCATACAGGCCCCAGCCTTCGATATACGCCGTGTCGCCACCGAAACGACGGAATTTCGGAATGCCCGTCAACTCCTGTTGCAGGGCGATCTGAAAGTGGTGCCCTGGAATGGCTTCGTGCAAATACAGATCTTCGGAGTCCCAGGTCTTGCGTGTTGGCAGGTCGTAGGTGTTGACATAGAAAACACCGGGACGCGTGCCGTCTTCGCTCGGACCTTGATAGTCGCCACCGGCGGCCGAGGCTGCGCGGAAGGATTCGGTCGGACGGATTTCAAAACCGGCTTTCGGCAACACCGAGAAAAATTCGGGGATTTTCTTGTCGACTTTTACGCGCAGTGCGTTGTAGGTATCGAGCAGGGCTTTTTCATCCTTGAATTCGAATTGCTTGTCGGTATCCATGAAATGGAAGAAGTCCTGCAGGCTGCCTTTGAAATTAGTCGCCGCCATGATGCCGCGCATTTCGCCGTGGATACGCGCGACTTCGGCAAGGCCGATATCGTGTATTTGCTTCGGGGTCTGATCGGTCGTCGTCGAGATTTTGGTGTTGTAGGCATAAATGGCCTGGCCATCCGGCAAAGCCTGCATGCCGACGCTGTCGCGGCAGGCTGGCAGGTATTCGTCGTTGACGAAGGCGCGCAGGGATTTGATGGTCGGGTTGATTTGCTTGGTGATCAGGTCGCGATACTGCGTGGTGAGGCGTGCCTTGTCGGCGGCGGAAAAGTTAGCGGGCATATTTTTGATCGGTTGCCAGAAAACACTTTCCACGACATTTTCCTTCATGACGCCATCGAGCTGCGGCAATACTTTGATCATCAGGACTTTGGGCTGCACCATGCCGATTTTCACGCCTTCGCGCATGTTGGCCTGCATCTGCTTCATCAGTTCGGGCATCTTGCCGGCACGCTTGAGCCAGTTGTCGTAGTCCTCGACGGTTTTGAATGGCTGGGCGCTGCTGCCGGAGCCAAGTTGTGCGAAAAGACCGACGATGTTGCCGAATTGATTCAAGGGCATCAGGTCGGTGCGGAATTCGTTGCCTTCCAGTTCCAGTTTCAGGCTGCGCACCATGATGTCGTAAGACAGGCGTGTTTGACCGGTCACATCATTGGCATCGATGGCTTCGAACTTTTTCAGCCACGCTTTTGCAAATGCGATGCTTTCATCGCGATATTCGGCAGAGAAAAAATTCGGAAGTTGGTCGTTATAGCGGTTGTCGCCAACAAACGTGGCTTGAACCGGATTGCGTTTCAGCGAGGCTTCCCAGTAATCGACATACATTTGTTCAAGCTGTTCGGCTTTGCTTGGTGCAACCTGCATGGATTTTGCCGCAGAAGGCGCGGCAAGAACCGTGGTGGCGCTAAAAGGCAGGGTCAGGGCAATCGCGAGGGTAAGGTGTCGAAGTTTCATTCAAGCTCTCCAATGGGTTTGGAGAGCATGGACCTGTCGGCCCGGTTTGACGTGGGCTAGAAGTCATGTTTGTGAGTGTGTTGCGGCGACTTTTATGGCCCGGCTGCAGGGGTGCGAAGGCCTATTCGCGCGCCGCTTGCTCACGTAAATGCCGTGCCTGGCTTTCTCCTAGATAGGAATGAATCAGGCCGCGTGCGATATAAAGCAGGGGTATTAGTGCGATGGCGGCGCACATCTTGTAAATATAATTCAATGTGCCGACGGCATAGAATAATTCCATCGACCATTTTTGTGGGCCGAGCACGAAAGCGATATACAGAACAACGAAGCTGTCGACCAATTGGGATATTGCTGTCGAACCAGTCGCGCGCAACCAGGCCTTTTTTTCGCCGGTCATGCGGCGAATTTTGTGGAATACGCTGACATCAATCAGTTGACCCAGCAAAAAAGCAACGACCGAGCCACCGATTGTCCATAGGCCTTGGCCAAAAATGGCAGCGAAGGCGGCTTGTTGGTCCGGAACGCCCTGGCTTGCACTGGCGCCAATCCACCAGCTTGCCGGAGCAAGATGAATGGCGGCGTAGGCAAAAATAAATCCGTAAATAATCAGGAAGACAGCAAGCCAGCTGATAAAACGGACGCCGCGGCGACCATAATACTCGTTGATGGTGTCGGTCATGATGAAGACAATCGGCCATAACAAAGTACCGGCGGTAAAATTCAGAGAGCCGGTTTGCCCGAATAGATTCCAGTTGAAAGCATTTAGACCAAGGGTTTCTTCCAGTGCAAAAATCTTGACGCCGATAAATTCGGCCAATACGGCATTGACGACGAAAAACGTTGCCAGAACGATGAACAGTTTTTGCGAACGCAGATCGCCGATCATTTTTTCAGGCCTGTGTGTCTTTGCGCGAGAAAGGTATTTTGTCTGGACTCATCGCACCACCTGAAATGATGAAAGCCATGGCCTGGTCAACGGTCCAGTCAGTGGGAGTGATCAGTTCGACGGGGACCAGCTCCAGATAGCCCGATGTCGGGTTCGGAGTGGTAGGGACATAGACTGCCGCGATTTCTTTGCCGGTGATTTCGTCGCGTAATGTGCGGGTTACGAAACCAATCGATTTCATGTCGCGATGCGGGAAGTCGATGAGCACGACGCGCTGCGTGCCGTCGGGTTTTTTCTGCAATAAATCCAGCAACTGGCGTGCACTGCCGTAAATGGTCTTTACAAGAGGAATCGAGTTCATCAGTACTTCGAACCAGACCAGTACGCGCTGGCCGATCACGCGTCTTGTCAGCCAGCCTACGGTCAGTATGAAAGACAGAGTGAAGGCCAATGCCGCGCCGGTTTGCACCCAGGGAGCACTCAGCCAGCCGAGAAATTCCGGAGAGGCGGCGGCCAGATTGGTCGTGACGGGCTGGATGATGGGCTGGCTCATGTCCGAGAGCAGGCCAAACACAAATTTGAACACGATCCAGACTAGCCAGATCGGCGTCAAGGTCAACAAACCGGTAATAAAGAGTCGCTGTAGTTTTCTCATGCCGACATTGTAGCGGTTGGCTGTGCCAAGTCGCAGCCTGTTGGCTTTTATTTCACCAGGTCGCTCAAGCTGACTTCACGCACCAGACGGAAACCGACGTCGTCGTAACCGCGGTCACCGTTTTGATTGCTCGTGCGGGTAGCTGAGGCAGTCGCAGTATCGCGCCAACTCAATCCTGCCACGATATAGCGACCGCTTCCGGCGCTATCGCCCAACCACTCGCTGGCATTGCCTTGCAAGTCGTAGATCCCCAGCGGACTGGCCGGTGTTCCGCTGCCTGCCGAGGTGCCTTTGTTGCCACAAGCGATAACGCCGGCGCGACAAGGCTCGCCAGCACGGTAGATGGCTATGGAGCGCCATTCGTTCTGCGTTGGTAAACGATAGTCCAATCCCGTTCGTTTACTTAACCATTGCGCGTAGGCGACGGCATCGGAATGGCTCACGCAGACAACGGGATGTTCATTGCTTTGATTGAAACCGGGTTTGTCCCAGGAAATTTTTCCGGAAAAAATCGAAGCGATTGCATTGCGGCAAACCGGGGTTGCGCGGTTGGTGGCTGCCACGAAATTGGCATATTCGCCTTTCGTGACTTCTTCACGCATTACCGCCAAGCCCGAACGACCGGCAGCGGGGACGCTACTGAGCACCATGCTGGGTCCGGCGGCCTTGAGAATATCGCCCGGGCGAAGCTGGGGCATCTCATCGGCTTTCGACCAAGACGGTTCCAGCAGGCCAGGTTCCACCGAGAATTTGGCCGCCAGCGCTTTCGTTCCGGCAATGCCGTCCCGATTCAACTTGGCGATATCTTTTTGCAGGCGATCTATCAATAAAGCCGGTATGCCATTACGCAGTGCGAGCCATGATTTTGCTTTTTTGCGATCGGCATCGGTGGCGAATTTTTCGGCTCGGCTGTAGACCGTTTTGGCGGTATCGTCCTGACGCGATTTGATGGCTTCATTCAGGTTTTTTGCGAGTCCGTCGATAACGACATCGCTCAGCGCGAGTATCGCCGGATTTGTCGGAGCTTCCTTGCGAGCCGAAAGCAGCGAGTCGATGGCATTGTCGCCGGGAGGCGTGCTCAGGCGATTTTGCTTGATCTGCTTGTTGGCATTGGCGATGTGTTTGGCACCGGGAATCGTAGGGTCGTAGTCGAGCGTCGTCACCACGACCTTGGCTTTCACTGCAGCAAATGGCGAGGCCGGCACAGTTGTGTCAGCCGGTTCCGGGACTACGTCGGGTTTTACTTCGGGCGTTATCGCCGCAGGTGCCGCTGTGCTTGTCGCGGAAGTTGGCGATACCCGAGGTTCCGCTGGTTTTGCCTGCGCTGTTTTTGATGCATCGGCGGCATAGAAATCATTCTTGTCCGCCGCGGGTTTGTCGCGATTTAGCCAGGTATTGAGTCCAAAGGCGATCAAGCCAATACCTGCAAGCGAAAGGATGGCGGGAATCCACCAATGAGGGCTGCCCTGAGAAACGGGTTTCTTGTCGCTTGCCACCACCTGCGAAGTTTTCTGCCGAGCCGTGGTGTCGGCAAGCTGGTTCAATGCGCTCAGCATTTGCTGGGCATTGCGGAAACGATTTTCCGGAATTTTTGCCATGGCACGGTCGATGAAACCCTGCCAGTGTTTTTTGTCGGCAGACAGGCGCGGAATCGGATCCTGTGCATGCATCAATGCCAACGCCAGCGGGTCGTTGGCTAGGTAGGGTAGGCGTCCGGTAACCAATTCATAAGCAAGTACACCCACGCTATATAAATCCGCACGGCCATCGACGGCTTCGCCGCGTGCCTGTTCCGGGGCCATATAGCCACCACTGCCAACCGCAAGTCCGGCCGTGGTGATGCGGGTATTGTCTTTTTTCGACAGAGCGATGCCGAAGTCGGTCAACAAGGGACGATCAGCGTTGTCGAATAATACGTTTTCGGCTTTGACGTCGCGATGCACGATGCCGCGCGCATGCGCGTACTCGAGCGCGGACAATAACGCGCGCAGCACTTCGAAAGTGCGCGCTTCGTCATTGGTGAAATCGCGCTGGCCCAAATGGCCTTTTGCGAGATAGGGTAAAACGTAATACATCAAACCTTGGTGACTGCGGCCCACTTCGTGGATACCGACAATGCACGGATGTTCCAGTTTTGCGATGGTCCGTGCTTCCTGTTCAAAGCGTTGCTTGCTGACTTCATCGGCCAGCGCTTCCGGGGACATGACCTTGATCGCTACCTGACGGTCGAGCGACTCCTGAACGCCAAGATACACCTGCGACATGCCACCCTTGCCGATGCGGCGCAGTACGCGGTAACCGGGAATATCGGGCATGTAACTGCTAAGTAATGCAGAGAGTTCTTCCGGGGAAAGCTCTTCTTGTTGCATAAGGCTGATGGCATCAGGTGTCAGGGCCCATCAGCATACTGCGCTGCGGCACATAGGTGAATAGAAAAGTTAATAAAAGTTAAAATGTGAGCCAGTTCACGCTTTCAGGCGGTGGGCAAGGTGTTTTTAGTCGGTTTTAGCCGCACGTAAACCTGTTTCCTTACTTTCGCGACCAATTCGCCTTGGTCGTCTTTTACATCCATTTCAAACCATCGCAGGACTTTCTGATTATCGGACGCCGATGCGCGAAGTTCATCCAACACGGATTGTTCGAGCCTGAATTCGGTGCTTACCCGTCCGCGTCCAGGGCGGACGAATTCGATCTCTGCGGATTTATCCCAAACCAGATAATCGCTGCCGATATTGCGCAGCACCATGATCATCCAGAAAGGATCGGTCATCGCAAACAGGCTGCCGCCGAAATGGCTGCCGACATAGTTTCTGTTGTACCAATGGCTGCGCAATTCCACTTTGACGTAACGAAAATCATCGCTGAATTTCGTGATGCGGATGCCGCTGAATAAAAACGGCGGCCACACGTTCATGAGCCAGCGCAGGCGTGATGCTTTCATGGAAAATTCGTTTCGATCAGAAAAGGAGGGATGCCATTTTTCTACGGTATTGCCCAACCAGATCGCCGTCTTCGATGATCCTGAAAGCATCGATCAGTGTTTTGCGTGGCAAGCCGTCTTCGAAACCCTTGTCCCGCTTGAGCATTTCCAGGAACTGCTCCAGTCCTGCCTCGGACTTGTCTTCGAGCAGATAGCGTACGCCCAGATAATGCCGGGCGCGGCAATCACCTGGGTCACTGGCGATGGCTTGTTCCAATATGCTTGCAGGCGGCGCATCTTTCACGATGGCGGCAAAACCAAGACGGGCCTTGGCCTTGATGGCGCGATCATCGATGGCAAGATTGGCGGGCAGCGAATCCAGAATTTTTTCCGCTTCCGCAAACCCGCCGGTTTTCAGCAAGGCCAGCATTAAATCGAGTTTCAGTTCGTCCTTGTCGGGTTCTGCATGGATGGCAGCCCGTAAATTCGCTACCTCGAGTTCGGGGTCAATCGCTTTTGGAGCCATTTCTTCCGCAGGCTCCGGCAAAGCTTCCCTTGCCTCTACGCCGTGGTGTTTCAGGAATTCACGCAGTTGATTTTCCGGCAAGGCGCCGGGAAAACCGTCGACGATTTGTCCGTCTTTCAGCAGCATGACGGTCGGAATCGATTTGACCTGAAAGTAGCCGGCCAGCTGTTGTTCCTTGTCCACATCGACTTTGGCCAACAGAAAGCCGCCGTTAAATTCGGAGGCAAGTTTTTCCAGGATGGGGCCGAGTGCCTTGCACGGCCCGCACCATTCGGCCCAGAAATCCACCAGTACCGGCACTTCTTTGGATTTCAGGATAACGTCTTGTTCAAAGCTGGCCAGCGCCGCATCAAAAACAAAATTGTCAGTAGTCATGGAAGGTTTCTAATGGGTGATGATGTATAGATAGGGCTGGGTGTGCCATTTGCAAGTCATGGCGAGACATCTTTGTAGACCACGCCGTCCTTCATCACGAATGCGATTTTCCTCGTGAGGCCAATGTCCGTAAGCGGATTGCCGGCCACGGCAACGACGTCTGCCTTGAAGCCCGTCTGCAATTGCCCCAATTCATTCGGTGCCAGGATTTGTCCTGCGTTATAGGTCGCCGTCTGCAGGGCAATGTTGGAGGGCATGCCGGCCTCGGTCATGTAAATGAATTCGCTGGCGTTGTCGCCATGCGGGCCAACGCCCATGTCGGTGCCAAAGGCAATCTTCACGCCGGCTTTGTAGGCATTGGCAAAGGTATTTTGAATCAGCGCCCCGATCCGCGCCGCTTTCGGACGTACGACGTCTGGGTAGTAGCCGTCGATTTTGGCTTTTTCGGCGACAAATTTTCCGGCGGTGATGGTGGGCACATACCAGGTGCCACGCTCCTTCATCAGTTTGAAAATTTCGTCATCCATATAGGTGCCGTGTTCGATACTGGTGACGCCGCCGAGGATGGCGCGCTTCATGCCTTCCTTGCCATGGGCGTGGGCGGCAACGGTATAGCCATAATCTTTGGCGGTATCGACGATCGCGCGTACTTCCTCGACCGTGAATTGCGGCGCGTCACCGCTTTTTGCATAACTAAGCACACCGCCGGTGGCCGTGATTTTGATGACATCGGAGCCGTCTTTGTAACGCTGGCGAACGGCCTGTCTTGCATCGTCAATGCTGTTGATCACGCCTTCGGTCGGGCCCGGAGGTCCGACAAGATGTGAAAGCTCGCTGTTAAGTCCGTTGGTCGGATCGGCATGGCCGCCCGTGGTGGCAATGGATTTGCCCGCAGCATAGATACGCGGGCCTTTAATCGTGCCTTGATTGATGGCGTCACGCAGGTGCAGGCTGATTTCACCACCCAGGTCGCGAACCGACGTGAAGCCGGCCTGCAGGGTTTTGTCGGCGTAGTTGACTGCGCGAAAGGCAAAATCCAGATCATCCAGGCGAAAGCCTTCCGAATAGCTTTGTGGGTTGGATTGCTGGCCCAGATGCACGTGCATGTCGATAAAGCCCGGCATGCAGGTCATTTGCGACAGGTCGACCGTTTGCGCACCATCGACCGTCACTTTGCCGGGATTGAGTGACTTGATCGCGTTTTTTTCAATGACGATCGTTTGTGGGCCGATGAGTTTTGCCGTTTTCGAATCAAACACGTTGCCGCACTGGAGCGCTTTCAAATCAGCGGCTTGGGCAGGCAGGGCGGCGGCAATCAGGACAGCGAGAAGAGCTGGGCGCATGGTGGACTCCTTGGTGGTGCACCGATATTAGCAGATGGCTTTCAAGCCTGAATCAGCGCAATTTGTTACCCTTGGCGTCTGATTATCGATTCCCCAAGAAACCCATGTCCGACGCACAAGACCCATACGCCTATTCTCCCAAGGCCCTAGAAGCGGCTGCCCAGCAACATTGGCAGCAGACCCATGCTTATGAAGTGAAAGAAGATGCCGGGAAGCCCAAGTACTTTTGCCTTTCCATGCTGCCTTATCCTTCTGGCGCCTTGCACATGGGCCATGTCCGCAACTACACCATCGGGGACGTGATCAGCCGTTATCGCCGCATGTGCGGTTTCAACGTGCTGCAGCCGATGGGTTGGGATGCGTTTGGTTTGCCGGCGGAGAATGCCGCGATCAAGAACAACACCGCGCCGGCTTCCTGGACCTACAAAAATATCGAACACATGCGCGAGCAGTTGAAAGCGCTGGGTTATGCCATCGACTGGACGCGCGAATTTGCGACCTGCAAGCCCGATTACTACAAACACGAACAAGCCATGTTTACGCGCCTGTTCAAGAAAGGCATCGTCTATCGCAAAAATTCGGTAGTGAACTGGGATCCGGTGGATCAGACCGTGCTGGCCAACGAGCAGGTGATCGACGGCCGTGGCTGGCGCAGTGGCGCTTTGGTGGAAAAGCGCGAAATCCCGCAATGGTTTTTGAAAATTACCGACTACGCACAGGAATTACTTGACGGTCTGGATACACTTGAGGGTTGGCCGGAATCGGTCAAGACCATGCAGCGCAACTGGATCGGTCGCAGTGAAGGTCTTG